>RCNF010001368.1_pt1 | contig 22219 bp, 15 predicted proteins | sample 2041311 | NCBI WGS metagenome assembly RCNF01 (sample SAMN09708228, study PRJNA481090) | Marine sediment metagenome, whole genome shotgun sequencing project. | biome: marine sediment; feature: ocean; material: sediment; isolation source: Sewage treatment plant 2 marine sediment (STP2) ... | reverse complement strand
TTTATAACTCGCGGCTCTAATCCAAAGCCCGCAAGCCGCTTCCGGACCCCCGCACAATCGGCGCATCCAGGCCGATCCGGCGTCCCCTGCAGGCCCGTTTTTCCTCACTTGTTGTACCCCTATATTTGTCAATTGGTTACAAATATTTTCCTCTTTTAGGAAAATTTGCCTTGCTAAGCTTTCGGCCCGCGTGCTACATTTCCGGCTGCGGGATGAGGGGAGTATTCCAATTTTCCATGAGCATCACCTTTGATTCGACATCTTCTGCACCAATTGCCTGGAATTGTGGAAAACGCTCTTTAAGAACACGAGATAACCCGCCGAACCGATTGTCACACTTATAAATATCGAGTTATCCACAATTGTGGAAAATTCGGGGGAAAAAGGAAATAACCATTATTTCCAGTGCACCGGTGTCGCCGGCACACAAATAGAGACACAGGGGGGGAAGGTGTCGGAAAACAGCTACCCAGGTGGGGTGGATAAGTTGAATTTGCTCTGGGATGAGCTGCTCGAGGGGATGAAGGAACTCGTCAACGAGCAGTGCTTCCAGACATGGATCTCGCCGATGCGCCCGGTGAGCTACGAAGCAGGCGTTCTCATGATCGAGGGGCCCAATCCCTTCTTTGTCGACTGGGTCTGCGAGCATCACATTGATAAGATCGAGAGGGTGGCCAGGGACATGCTCGAGAAGGACACAAGGGTAGAACTCACGTCGAGGCCGGGGCCGCCTCGCGTCAGCCCGCCGGAAAAGTCGCCGGCAAGGACGATGATCGTCCGCGAACCGGTGGCGCTTCCCAACAAGATCCACCTGAACGGACGATATACATTTGATGAGTTTATAGTAGGCAATTGCAATAGGCTCGCTCATTCCGGCGCGCTTGCTGTCGCCGAAAGGCCCGCGCAGGCCTATAATCCGCTGTTTATCTACGGCGGCTCGGGCCTTGGAAAGACTCATCTAATTCAGGCGATCGGGCATCGCGTCCGCAAGGAATTCCCCGGCATGGTAATCGCATACGTCTCGACGGAGAGTTTCGTCAACGAGCTGATCCACGCGATCCAGAAGAACAAGACCCTCGAATTCAAGAAGAAGTACAGGAATGTCGACATCCTCCTTATCGACGACATACAGTTCCTCGCCGGCAAGGAAGCGATGCAGGAGGAGTTCTTCCACACCTTCAACGCCCTCCACGATGCCAACAAACAGATAGTCTGCACAAGCGACAGGCCACCCAAGGAGATCCACACCCTCGAGGAGAGGCTCCGCACGAGGTTCGAGTGGGGCCTTATCACGGACCTTCAGTCCCCCGATCTCGAGACCCGTATCGCTATACTGAGAAACAAGATAGAGGATGAGAACATCCAGATCCCCGACAATGTCATCGAGTTCATCGCCTCGAACATCACAGACAATATCAGGGAACTCGAGGGCTCGCTCATCAAGATACTCGCATTCGCCAGCCTTACCTGCCAGGAAATCACGGTCGAGATTGCAGCTGAGGCACTTAAAGACCTCGTCAAGGCTCCCAGGGAGAAGAAGATCACGCCGAGGCGTATAAAAGAGGCTGTCGCGTCCAACTACGACCTGCCCGCCGAGACACTAAGGGGTAAGACCAGGATCAGCAGGGTTGTCAGGGCAAGACAGGTGGCTATGTACCTGTGCCGCGAGATGACCGACCTCTCTCTCGTCCTTATTGGAAAACAGTTCGGCGGGAGGGACCACAGCACGGTCCTTCACTCTATCAGGAAGATAGAGGGCCTCATTGCGGACGATCCCGTCTTTGCCGGGCGCGTGAACGATATCAGGAAGGGCATCAACGCCTGACCGTCCTCTTTCCACACTTTCCACAGAAAGCCTGTTGATAACTATGTTGATGACCGTGGATTTCTCTGGCTCGCCCATTCCTTTGTCTAAAAGGTCTCCTTTATCCACGCTTCTCCCCACCTCTTTCTACAGGGCTCGTGCCGGGAACCTCCCTTGCTGGTCACGGAAAGTGCAGTCTTTTAAACATTTCAACACCTACTATTACTACTACTGTTCTTTTCATGTTTAATAAGAAAGAGGAGAAGAATTCCGGATTCCGGAAAGTCTGGCTTTTTTGATTGAATATCACAACCCGATTGAATTATGATTTCGTCCCACGATGGAATGACAAGATATACTTTGAAGCGGGCAATGAATTCCCGCGATCATCAGGAGGTTTTGGCGTGAAGATCCAGGTGCCGCTCGGAGAGCTTTCCAAAAAGATGAACGCGATATCATCGGTCGTACCCGGCAAGACAACGATGCCGATCCTCTCGATGGTACTTATCAGCGCCGAGGGATCCTCGATCAGTTTCTCCGCAACGGATCTTGATATATCCGTAACGTCGAGGGTAGCCGGAAAGGTCGAGGCGCCTGGAAGTATCGCGGTTCCTGCCAAGAAGATCGCTGAGATCGTAAAGTCTCTAGAGGGCGATGAAGTAACGCTCGAGGCAGAAGGAGAGAAACTCACGATCAAGTGCGGCAAGAGCAGGTTCTCGGTAAACGGACGAAGCTCAGACGATTTTCCCAAGATGCCAAAACAGGAAAGCAGCACAGAGTTCGAGATTCAGTCGCCTCTGCTGAAGAAGATGATTCAGAAGACGATATACGCGGTATCAACCGACCTTACCAGGCCGGCGCTCTGCGGAGTTTACTGGGAAGTCGATCGCAGCGGACTTACGATGGTATCGACCGACGGGCACAGGCTCGCAAAGGTCGAGGCCAAGGTAGAGCTGAAGAATGTAGAGAAGGCAGAGGTGATAGTACCTCCGAAGGCGCTTTCTACATTCAAGTCATACTCGGAACAGGATGAGATGATAAGGGTCGGGCTGGGAGATAACAGCGTGTCGATAGAGATGACTGATGTATCGATCTACTCGAGGCTTCTCGAGGGACCTTTCCCCAGCTACCAGAAGGTGATCCCGTCAGGTAACAGCAAGGCGCTGGTGGTCACGAGGGACGAGCTTTCCGCCGCGACCAAGAGAGTGTCGATTCTTTCCGATGCCCTGACGCACCAGGTCGTATTCTCGCTTGATCGCGACAAACTTACTCTGCATGTGACAACGCAGGATCTGGGTGAGGCGAGAGAAGAACTAGATGCGAATTACGCGGACGAGCCGATGGACATCGGTTACAACGCCGCTTATATACAGGATATTCTCAGGACTATCGAAGGTAACGAGATATCGTTCAAGCTCGACAGGCCGGATAATGCCGGAATGGTAATGCCGGTCGACGAAAAGGGAGATATCAGGCAGCTCTGTATCGTGATGCCCCTCAGGATCAACTGATCTGCCCGGAGGGAGCAATGATCGGGCTTGATAGTCGAGAGACTCCATCTTGATTCCTACCGTAACATCGAGAGCGCCTCTCTGGAGTTTTCCGAACGGTTTAACTTCATCACGGGAAGAAACGCCCAGGGGAAGACGAATCTCCTCGAGGCGATCCACATCTTTTCGCTGGGCCGGTCCTTCAGGACGAGGCGGCCGTCGGAGCTGATCAGGTTCGGCAGCGAACACTTCTTCCTCAGGCTGACCGGCCGGAGCGATTCCGGGGTCGGGTTCAAGCTCGAGATGGGACAGGAGAGGACAGGCCGGACAAAACTCTCCATCAACGGAAAGCAGATGAGCGGCGTCTCGGAGATAATCGGATTTATGCCGAGCGTTATATTCACTCCCGGAGACGTCGAACTCTCATCGGGGCCTCCGGCGGGGAGAAGGACATACCTTGACTATACGGCCGCGCAGGTGTCCCCCGGTTTCCTGGCCGACCTGAAAGAATACAGGCAGGCGCTGAAGCAGAGGAACTCGCTGCTCAGGGCGGCCGCCGCGGGCGGGACGCTCGACGAGACCCAGCTTGGTCTCTGGGACGAGGCCCTGGCGTCGAAAGGAACCGCTGTAGTGAGGGGCCGGATCGAGATGCTCGACGTCATAGCCGAACGTGCCAGGGAGATATTTGCCGAGGTGCTCGGCCGCGAGGACGGGCTCGAACTCTCATACCGGTGTTCGTACGATTCCGGCGGTGGCGGGGAGGAGGCCCTAATGGCAGCACTGCTCGCCGCCAGGGAGGGCGAGAGAAGGAGGGGCTATACCCTGGCGGGGCCGCACTATGACGACTTGAAGATGAAGATCGACGGGGAAGAGGTGCGCAAATTTGCCTCGCAGGGAAGAAAACGGCTGCTTGCCGTCGTACTGAAACTTGCCCAGGCCGATGTGATCATGACGCGCAGGGGAGAAAGGCCCGTGGTCCTGCTCGACGATATCTTCTCCGAGCTCGATCCGGGCGTAGTCTCAGGGGTAAGAAAAATGCTTTCCGACAGGTACCAGAGCTTCATAACATCGCCCCGCGAAGAGGACTTTCCGGGCGACATTCCGGGAGCTTCGAGGCATGTCGTCGAAGAGGGCGTTTTCGGGGGTTCTGGGGCCTCTTCAGAAGGGTCCTGAAAGGGCCATATTTCCCTTTATTTTCAGACGGTTTCATTATAGTATACGGGGGAACATAAGAACGTCTGGAGCCGCGGGAAATGAGCGAAAAAAAGGGGCCGGGAAGTGTTGGAGATATCATCCCCGCGGTCATGCGGATACTCGGTCTCGAGGACCGGATGGATGAGGGGCGCCTGGTAAAGGAATGGCCCCTGATCGTGGGCGATCTTCTCGCCTCCAAGAGCTGTCCTCTTGATCTCAAGAAGGGGGTCCTCACCATCGAAGTGAGGGACAACTCGTGGATGCAGGAGATAAGGTTTCATCAGAAACGGATCATAGAAAAGATCAACAATAGATTCCCGAATCTTGGTATTACCGAGATCCGGTTGAGGATGGAAAGGGTGAGAGACGGGGAATGAGCAAGGAATACACTGCAAAAGGCATCCAGGTCCTCAAGGGGCTCGAGGCGGTACGCAAGCGCCCGGCGATGTATATCGGAAGCACCGACATCCATGGCCTCCACCACATGATATATGAGGTAATCGATAACTCGATCGACGAGGCGATGGCGGGTCACTGCTCGACGATCGATATCGTCATATCGCAGGAAGGGTACGTGACCGTTACCGATGACGGCCGCGGCATCCCCGTCGATATGCATCCCACCCAGAAGAAGCCTGCCGTCGAGGTTGTCATGACTACGCTGCATGCCGGCGGAAAATTCGATCACGACAGCTACAAGGTGTCCGGCGGACTGCACGGTGTCGGTGTCTCGGTGGTCAACGCTCTCTCCGAGTGGCTCGAGGTCGAGATCTGCCGCGATGGAAAGGTCTACTCGCAGCGCTACGAGAGGGGCATACCGAAAACGAAGCTCACATCGAAGCCGCAGAAGGACAAAAAGAAGAAGACCGGAACGGCAGTGAGGTTCATGCCCAACAGCAAGATCTTCGACACCCTCGAGTACAGTTTCGACACACTGTCACTCCGTATCCGCGAGCTGGCATTTCTCAACGCCGGAGTCAACCTGCTCTTTTCCGATGAGCGATCGGGAAAGAAGCACGACTTCAGCTATTCGGGCGGCATCGTATCGTTCGTGAATTTCCTCAATGAGAACAGGGACGTCATCCACAAGAAGCCGATCTATATCGAGGACAGGACCGATCCTTACGAGATAGAGATCGCGATGCAGTACAACACATCGTACGGGGAGAAAATATTCTGCTTCGCCAACAATATTAATACGGTCGATGGCGGAACGCACCTCTCCGGATTCAAGAGCGCCCTTACCAGGACGTTCAACAACTACGCGACGAAGAATAATCTTTTCAAGAAGAGCAAGACGAGCACGACCCTTTCGGGCGACGACGTCCGCGAGGGGATCACGGCGGTCGTCAGCGTCAAGCTCCCCGAACCGCAGTTCGAGGGGCAGACGAAGGGCAAGCTCGGCAACAGCGAGATGAAGGGGCTCGTGGAGACATCGGTCGGGCAGAAGCTTGCCGAGTTCCTCGAGGAGAATCCTTCGGTCGCGAAAAAGATCATTGAGAAATCGATGCAGTCGGCGCGTGCGCGGGACGCCGCGCGCAAAGCGAGGGAGCTGGTCCGCAGAAAATCAGCGCTCGAATCGAGCGCTCTGCCCGGCAAGCTGGCGGACTGTTCGATGACCGACCCGGAACAGTGCGAGTTATACCTCGTCGAGGGTGACTCAGCGGGAGGCTCGGCGAAGCAGGGAAGGGACAGACGCTTCCAGGCGATCCTGCCCCTGAAAGGAAAGATCCTCAACGTCGAGAAGGCGCGCATAGACAAGATCCTCGCCAACGAAGAGGTAAGGACACTGATAACCGCGCTCGGAACAGGGATCGGCGAGGAAGAGTTCGACATAACAAAGGCGCGCTACAAAAAGATCATCATCATGACTGATGCCGATGTCGATGGCGCGCACATCAGGACCCTGATCCTCACGCTATTCTTCCGCTACATGCCGAAGCTGATCAGCGAAGGGTGCATATACATCGCGCAGCCTCCGCTCTACCGCGTCAAGAAGGGCAAGGTGGCGAAGTACGCTTACGACGATACAGAGAAAGACAAGATCATAAAAGAGATGGGCGGCTCGAAGGGCATCTACCTCCAGAGATATAAAGGACTCGGCGAGATGAATCCCGATCAGCTCTGGATGACGACGATGGATCCGGAGAGAAGGACCATCCTCAAGGTAACGCTCGAGGACGCCGTCGAGGCAGACCACATCTTTACGATACTGATGGGCGACCAGGTCGAGCCCAGAAAGAAATTCATTCAGGAAAACGCTCTTTCGGTGCGCAACCTGGACGTCTAAAAAGAAATAATACAAAGGCGCTCCCGGGAGGAGCGCATTCACCGGGCGGTGAAGGAGGACTAACGGATGGATATCAGCAGGCAGCGGGTCATACCTGTTTACATCGAAGACGAGATGAAGAGCTCGTATCTCGATTACGCTATGAGCGTCATCGTCTCACGCGCACTGCCTGACGTGAGAGACGGGCTCAAGCCCGTTCACAGGCGCATTCTCCTCGCGATGAACGACCTGAATCTCGCGCACAACCGGCCATACAGGAAGTCCGCGAAGCTCACCGGAGACGTCACGGGTAACTACCATCCGCATGGCACAGCTTCTGTCTACGACGCCACGGTGAGACTCGCGCAGGAGTTCACGCTGCGCTACCCGATCGTCGACGGGCAGGGTAACTTCGGGTCGATCGACGGTGACCCGGCGGCGGCAGAGAGGTACACCGAGGTCCGGATGACACGCTTTGCGGAGGACATACTTGCCGATCTTGACAAGGAAACGGTCGAGTTCGGGCTGAACTATGACGAGACGCGGCAGATGGCACTCGTCCTTCCTTCGAAGGTACCCAACCTCCTGCTCAACGGCGCGTCCGGGATCGCGGTCGGAATGGCGACGAACATCCCGCCTCACAACAGCACCGAGATCATTGAAGGGCTGAAGGCCCTGCTCGAGAACCCCGAGTTGTCGGTCGCCGAGCTGAGCAAGTTCGTAACCGGCCCCGATTTCCCTACAGGCGGGATCATTTACGGCCGGGCCGGGATCAAGGAAGCATACGAGACAGGCAGGGGAAGGATAACGGTCAGGGCGCGCGCCAACATCGAGACGCAGAAGTCGGGCAAGGCGAGCATCGTCATCACCGAGATCCCCTTCCAGACGAACAAGGCATCGATTATCCAGAAGATAGCCGAACTGGTCCGGGGCGGAAAGATCGGCGGCATCTCCGATATTCGCGACGAATCGGACAAGGACGGGATGCGCATCGTGATCGAGCTGAAGCGGGACTCGTACCCGAAGGTCGTAATGAATCAGCTCTTCAAGCACACGCAGCTTCAGGGGACCTTCGGTGTAATAATGCTTTCGCTCAACAAGCTGCGCCCCGAGGTTATGAACCTCAAGAAGACGATGCAGCTCTTCCTCGAGCACCGCGAGGAAGTCGTCAGGCGCCGCACTGAGTACGACCTGAAGAAGGCCGAGGAAAGAGCGCATGTACTCGAGGGATACAAGATCGCCCTGGACAATATCGACGCGATCATCAAGCTCATCAAGAAGAGCGCATCCCCTGAAGAGGCGCGAAACGGCCTGATAAAAAAATTCGGGCTGAGCGAGATCCAGTCGCAGGCGATCCTCGACATGAAACTGCAGAGGCTCACCGGCCTTGAGCGCAAGAAGATCGAGGACGAGTACCTCGCCCTGATCCAGAAGATAGAATATCTCCGCTCGATCCTCGAGAACCGCACGAGGCTTCTCGCCGTGATCGGAGACGAGCTCGACGAGGTCGGTGAAAAATACAGTGACGAGAGGCGGACCGAAATCGTGGATTCCGAAGGGGAACTCGAGCTCGAGGACCTTATCGCCGAAGAAGACATGATCATCACGATCACTCATACAGGATATATCAAGAGGATCCCGATCGGTACCTACCGCAGGCAGCGACGGGGCGGCCAGGGCATCACCGGGCTCGGGATGAAGGACGAAGATTTCGTGTCGAGCATCTTTATCGCCTCGACGCACAGCTACATCCTCTTCTTCACCGACAATGGAAGGTGCTACAGGGTCAAGGTACACGAGATTCCGCAGGGCGGAAGACTTGCCAAGGGGAAGGCAATGGTCAACCTCCTCGAGATGTCGAGGGAAGAGAACATCGCGTCTTATATCCCCATACCTGACTTTAAAGACGACTGCTATCTGATGATGGCGACGAGCAAGGGTCTCGTGAAGAAGACGCACCTTTCGAAGTACGCGAACGTAAACCGCAAGGGGATCATCGCGATCAATCTTCGCGAGGGCGACGGGCTGATCACCGCCAAGCTGACATCTGGAACAGACGACATCATTCTCGCCAAGAGGGACGGCAAGGCGATCCGATTCAACGAAAAGGAAGTCCGGGCGACTGGCCGGAGCACGGCCGGCGTCAAGGGCGTCACCTGCAAGGGCGACGACACGGTCGTGGAGATGGTGATCGTCAAGCGCGACTCGGCGATACTTGCTGTCACTGAAAACGGATATGGCAAGCGCACGAAGCTCAGCCAGTTCAGAAACAAGCATCGTGGCGGCCAGGGAGTGGCTCTTATCCCCGCGAACGACCGGAACGGTCCGGTCGTGGCGGCGCGAGAGGTAATAGAGACCGACGAGGTCATGATGATATCTCGCGGCGGGATGATAATGAGGTGCCCGATCCGAGGCATCTCGATAATCGGCCGGGCGGGACAGGGCGTAAGGGTTATCAGGCTCAAGAAGGGGGACTCTCTCGTAGACGTCGCCCTGCTTGCTGGCGAGAAGGACGATAACGGCCCTGATGACGAGGGCCATATCCCGGACGATGATATTCTGGAACACGATGTCCAGGAGGTCGCGGAAGAGGTGGCGGAGGAAGTGGAGGAAGTGGAGGAAGACGTGGAGACTGAAGAAAAGCCTGAGCCGAAAGCAAATAAGAAACCCGCCACGGGGAAAAAGGGAAAAGGCGGGAAGTAATGAATCCGCAGAGGTTCAAAATTGCCGCGGTGCTCCTTGCCGCGCTCGCGGCGCTTGCGCCGGGGCACGCGGCGGAGCCGGGCGATGAGGCTCTTTCCGTTACCGGGCAGGGCAGGATCGCCATATCTCTCGACGGCCGCGGCTATTTCCATGAAAACGAATCGGGCAAGCTGAAGCTCGGCCTCAGGTGGCCCGGCGTAGGCGGAACCGAGTTCCTCGGGAACGGAGGGCTCCTGCTGCGCTTTGTCGCCGGTGACGAGGACATGACAGTTCTTCTCGGGCCCGGTGATTTTGAGCCGGTTATCCGGGAACGGGAAGTAGCCGGCGTGGCCGAAGGCTGCCGGGGCGGGAAGAGATATCCGGCCGACGGGGCCGACGATGACGGCGATGGAATATTCGACGAGGATCCCCTCGACGGCCGCGACAATGACGGAGACGGGAAGGTCGACGAGGACTTCGCCGCGGTGGGTGACGGGATGTATGTCACCAGCTCCATCGATCCCCAATACGGGATCAGGGTGACCAGAAGGCACCATGTGTGGAACTACGGCCATGTCAGGGATTTCATCGGATTCACCACTACCATAGAATATCTGCCTCCCGAGGGAGAGGATGAACCCCTCCGGGATTTCGAGCTTATGCACTATATTGATTTTGAGATCGGAGACAAGGACGATGCGGGAAGGGGTCGGGACGACCGCGTCTTCTTCATGCAGGGCCTGCCTGACGGAGAGGGAAAGATGGACCCCGCAGTCGCGGTTGTCTCGAGCGCGGGAAGCGAGGGGCCGCTGGCCGCGGTAGTCTTCTTCGGCGCGTCATGTCCGGGCGGCCCGATGGGAGCCGGAGCAGCGGGCCGAAAGATGCAGAGGCACGTCGATTCACTCTGGAGCGATGAGGCGGGGAGTTTCCGGATGCTCGGGGAAGAACAGGACAGGCTCGATATCGACGAGGCGGAACTTGTCAACGGGCACGGCGGGAAGAGATTCATGATGGTCGAAAAAGCGTCAGGCGACATCGTCCTGACGCACAGGTTCGACACTCCGGGGACCGTCTACCCGGGCGATCGCGTGGAGCTTGCCTGGGCGATCGTCTTCGGCAGGGACCACGCAGCCCTGATGCGGAACGTCTCGAGGGCGAGGGAGACCTGGAACGGTCTCGCCCTGCCGGAAAATAAAATGTTGAGATGGGTTGTCCCGGCCCGAAGAGCCGTCCGCGTCCAGGCCGGTGCGGTACTCGCGCCGGTGTGGGTCCAGGGTGAGAAGCGGCCCGCGATATCGATTGACCTCCCCTCGATAGAAGGCGAGGAGATAGAATGGCTGCGGGTGGCCGGCACCCAGACGGACGACTTCGAGACGGTCGGAGGAAGGATCATCATCGCGCTCGATGACGGTACCGCCACCTCGGGCCCCTTCTCGATCGAGGGACAGCTGACCGACGGAACGCTATTCACCGCACATATCGGAGAGGATGAGCTGCTGCGATACGCCGGCGAGGACGGCCTGCAGCCCGGCCGGCTGCCCGAGGACAGCATCATGCTTTTCCCCAATCCTTTCGCGACCGATCTTACTATCGACGTGCTCGTCCACGAGCCGGCGAGATATTCAAAAGACAGGGCGGCAGTCGCTCAGCCGGGGATCAGTTCTGTCAGGGTCTACGACGTCAAGGGTCGGCTGGTCCGCTCCCTGATGATCGACGAGGTTCTGCACCCCGGAGTACATACTCTCGGATGGGACGGGACCGATGAAGCCGGCACAAGGGTCGCGGCCGGCGTCTATTACTGCAGGCTCCGGATCGGTGAAAGGTCCCTTACCAGAAGGGTGATCCTCCTCAGATAACATGGCCTTCTACACAACCACCCCCAAAAGTCCCGATGAGAAAGCCTTCCTTGTTGGCGTTAAACTGCCCGGCTCGACCTTCGAGGAAGAGCAGGAGAACATCGCCGAGCTTGAACTTCTCGCGAGAACCGCGGGTGCGACCGTCGCCGGTTCGATCATCCAGCAGCGCACGAGACTGGAGGGGGCGACATACATCGGAAAGGGAAAGCTCGAGGAGCTTGCCTCGGTGGTCGAAGAGATGGAGCTCAATCTGGTCATCTTCGACAACGATCTTGCCCCCGCCCAGGCCCGCAACATCGAAAAGAGTGTCGGGGTCAATGTTATCGACAGGACCGAACTGATACTCGATATCTTCTCGAAAAGAGCACGGACAAAGCAGGCCCGGATGCAGGTAGAGATCGCCCAGCTCACTTACGCCATGCCGCGGCTTAAGCGGATGTGGGACCATCTCTCAAGGCAGGCGGGCGGCATCGGCACAAAGGGCCCCGGCGAGACGCAGCTCGAGGTCGACCGCCGGAAGATCCGCGAGAGGATATCATGGCTGAAGCGCGAGCTGGCGAAGATTGAGAACCGCACAAAAGAAAGACGGAAAAACAGAAACGATCTGTTCAACATAACGATAGTCGGCTACACGAATGCGGGGAAATCAACCCTGCTCAATAGGCTCACGGGAAGCGACGTCCTCGAGAGCGACAGGCTCTTCTCTACGCTCGACTCGACGACAAGGCGGGTCGAGCTCCAGGGCGGCACAGCCTTTCTGATGACGGACACGATCGGATTCATAAGGAAGCTGCCCACTCATCTCGTCTCGAGCTTTCACGCCACCCTGATGGATGTCGAGAAAGCCGACCTCCTTCTCCATCTTGTAGATTCCTCATCGCCGGGATGCCCGGAGAAGATCTCGATCGTCAATGACGTCCTTCACAAGGTGCTCGGCGACAAGAAGAAGGAGGGAGGCAAAGGTTCGATTCCGACCCTTCTTGTCCTCAACAAGGCCGACCTGCTCGATGGCGAGACGACGGCGAGGTTCGAACAGAAGTATCCGGAAGCGGTCAGGATAAGCGCCTCGACAGGTGAGGGCACCGACGATCTCCTGGAAGCTCTCGGACGCGAGGTAAGGAAAGAAACGACATTCGCGCGCGTGACCATTCCGGCGTCGGAGGGAAAGACGATCTCGCTGGTCGAGGCGGCCGGACACATTATCAAAAGGGATTTCGAGGACGAGAACGTTGTCTATACGGTAAGGCTTCACAGGAAAGACGTCGGCAGGCTGGAACGCATCGCAAAACTGACCATACTGTCCGGGGACGAGGGCTGATCCTGAGCCGTCAGGGGCCCCTTCGCATCTTCAGCTCGTCTCCCTCTACATATATATCGTCGTATCTCTCCGCGTATTCCGACATTATCGGGCTGGCCGCCTTGACGCGGTAGCTGCTGTCGAGCTGCAGTACTATAAACCGTGACAGGAGGATGAACGCGATCGGCACTATCATAGGGACAAGGCGTCTCCACCTGTTTTCGGATATGAGGCGCGAGCAGTAGACGGCCCCCGCGGCTATCACCGAAACGAATCCGACCGAGACGAGATAGAGGTGCCGTATGTTCAGCCAGTCACCGGGAAACTGGAAGAAGGCGAACGGGAGTACCATGATGTAGGTCCAGGCGATGAAGAAACGTATCGTCCTGTTCCCGAATATGAAGCCGAAGAAGGAATAAGACAGAACGGTCAGGGCGATCAGAATCCTTATCTGTGTGGCGAATCTGTAGAAAAAGCGCACGGCCGAGCCGGCGCCTGTCACGAGATGCGAGGTATGGACGGGGAAGATCATCCTGACGAGATAGTTGATCACGTTCTTGGCCGCGTAGAATACGAACATACCGGCGCCCGGATACTGCTTGTAGAGAGGCGGAGCGTAATGGAACAGGGTTGCCTTGGCGGCCAGGGCAGCGATCGATATGAGGAGAAGTATCACGAACCCCGCATCGGCGATCTTCCTCTTTCTCTCGGCCCGGAAGAAGAAGTTGAAGGCGAGAAACGCGCCGAGGATAGAGAAGCTCGTGCTCCTCGTAAAGAGCGACGCGACGAAGAAGAGCAGGGTGAGAAGGAACCACAGGGAGAGGATCTTTCCCCTGTGACACAGCTCGTTATGGAAGTAGCAGATCATCGTGCAGAGGGTGAAAAATGTGATAATGAGGTCCTCCAGCCCCGAGGCGATCATTACCGATTTTCCATAACTTCCTACTGTAAAGACAAAGAGCAGGCCGGCCAGGATCGCTATCGTCCTGTCGCGGATAAGCGTGTTGACGAGAAGATATACGAGGAACGAGTTGAGGCCGTGAAGCAGAATGTTGAAAAAGAAATATCCCGAAGCGTTGAACAGGAATTGTTTGAAAAGAAGATAGTGGATACTGTAAACAAGAGGCTGGAACTTGAATGGCGAACTGCTCACGAACGCGGCGCCGGGATTGGAAGACATCATGATACTGTTCTCGAGGCCGACGTAGTCGTAACCGTTCCAGAACCCGTTGTCGAGGCAGAGCCGGAAGAACAGGAAACTCAGAACGAGAAAGACGGCAAGAACGATCAGATGCTTGAGATACTTCAAAGGCCCCTCCCTATGGACACCGCTCTGTACGGGCGGGATTATAACATGTATTCGCAGGGAGTGCGAATACCATAAATGATAAATGACAGAGGTGGAACGATGACTGAAAAACTGTGCCTGGCATCCGGTGAATGGACCCTGGAGGGCGAGCGCTATCCCGTACTCTCCCCTTATGACGGCTCTGTGGCGGGAGAGGCCCTTCGCCCCTCCGCCGATGTGGTTGAAATGGCCGTTGCGGGGGCCGTAAAGGCTTTTCCGGTGATGAAGAGGATGACGGCCCGCCAGCGTGCTGAAATACTGAAAAAGGCCTCGGCGCTGATACGTGAGCGCGGGGGAGAGCTGGCGCGGCTGATATCCCTCGAATCGGGAAAACCAATCCGATATGCGGCTGGAGAAGCGGCCAGGGCGGTCCATACCTTCTCCGAGGCGGCCGAGGAATGCAGCCGTCTGTACGGGGAGACGATCTCCCTCGACACCTCGACGCCGGGCGAGGGCCGGATGGGGATGACGGGATGGTTCCCTGTCGGCCCGGTTCTCGCGATCACTCCTTTTAACTTTCCCCTCAACCTGGTCGCCCACAAGCTCGCTCCGGCGATTGCCGCGGGATGTCCCGTGATCCTCAAACCGTCGAGTGATACGCCGCTGACGGCTCTGATGCTGGCCGATATCCTGATCGACTCGGGACTGCCTGCGGGGGCGTTGAGTGTTCTGCCGATGAGCGGCGCCGAGGCGGGTCTCCTGGCGGAGAGGCCGGAGATCAGAAAGGTGACATTCACCGGGAGCGCGCCGGTCGGCTGGGAGCTGAAGAAAAGGGCTCACATGAAAAAGGTCACCCTCGAGCTGGGCGGGAACGCCGCCGTCGTGCTCCACGACGACTGGGACGATATCCCGGGGGCCGCGGCGAGGATAGCGGTCGGCGGATACGCGTTTTCGGGGCAGGTCTGCATCTCGGTGCAGAGGATCTTTGTGCAGAACGGTATCTACGATTCTTTTATGAAGGAATTTTCACGCGAGGTCTCGGCGATAAGGCGGGGCGACCCCCTCGATGAGTCGACAGGGATCGGGCCGATGATAAATGAAGCCGAGGCTGTCAGGGTCGAGCAGTGGGTCGACGAGGCTGTCTCGGCAGGCGCCGCTCTTACCGTGGGCGGGCCGAGAGAGGGTTCCTTCTATCCGCCGACGATACTGGAGAACACTTTGCGCGGCATGAAGGTCGTCGATGACGAGATCTTCGGCCCCGTGACCGTCGTCTCCCGCTATGAGAGCTTCGATGAGGCCCTCGCCGGGGTCAACGATTCGAGATTCGGCCTCCAGGCTGGCGTTTTCACCCACGATGCGAGGCTCATAAGGAAGGCTTTCGAGACACTCGAGGTCGGTGGTGTCGTTGCGGGCGACTTCCCCACCTTCCGCGTCGACAGGATGCCGTACGGCGGGGTAAAGGAGTCCGGTTCGGGCCGCGAGGGGCTCCGCTGGGCGATCCGCGATATGTGCGAGCTGCGGCTTCTCGTTCTGTCGTAAACGGTCCCGGATAAAAAAAGGGCCGGCTGAAGCGCCGGCCCCGGTGATCATCGTTTCTTTCCGGACCTAGTCTTTCTGCATGAAGAGATTGGCGAAGACCTTCGTGTCGCCGACCATGTTTTCCACCGTCGTGTACTCGTTAGGCTGGTGGCAGGTGTCTTCGATCTTCGACCAGACGACCGCGTGGAGCCCGGCCCTTCTGAAGAACGCCGCTACTGTGCCGCCGCCTATACCCATCGGCTTCGCGTCAATTTTAACATCCTTTATCGCCGCGGCCAGCGCCTTTACCACCTTCGCATCGGCGGGAGTCGCGGGGGCGGCCAATTCCTTCTGTGCGGCGGAGAGAGTGATCTTCACGTCGAATTCCTTCTCCACTCCGTCGGCGATCTTCCTGATCTCGGTATCGACATCATCGAGGGAGATTCCGGGGAGGATCCTCATGTCGAGATAGAAGACGTCGTCGCCCGGGATCGTGTTGACATTGGGGACGTTCGCTTCCTTCTTGGTAGCCTGGAAGGTGCTGATCGGTGGATCGAATACCTCGTCAACCGTCGGGAACAGCTCGTGCAGCGCGTGAAGCCTCGTGATGAGGTGCGCGCCGGCATAGTGGGCATTGACGCCTGCGGCAGGTGTCGAGGCGTGGCACTGCTTTCCGGTCGTCTCGACCTTCAGCCAGTAGATCGATTTTTCCGCCACTTCTATCATCGAGCCATCGGGCTCTCCAGCGTCGGGGACTATGATGTAGTCGTTCTCGCCGAACAGGTCGCTGTTCTTGAGGAGGTACTCGATCCCGTGCTCGCTTCCGGTCTCCTCCGCGGAGACGACGACCACTCCGACGTCATAGGGAAGCGTTCCGCCGAGCTCCTTTATCGCCTTCAGGGCGAACAGCGGGGTGACGATACCGTGCTGGTCGTCTTCCGTGCCGCGGCCGTAGAGCTTGCCGTCCTTTTCGACGACTTCCCAGGGGTTGGTGTCCCACTTCTCGAGGTCGCCGGGCGGGACGACGTCTATGTGCCCCATGACCCATACCCTGCGGTCGCTCGAGGCGCCCTTCATGATCGCGACGATATTGGGCCTGATCCCCGCGGGGACCCTGTCATCGGGAGCGTCGTAATGGTCGACGGTGTCGAAGCCGATCTCGTCAGCCATCCATTTTTCGAGAAAATCAGCCTTCTCCTTCTCGCCGACCCCGTCGTTCTCCGGCCCCAGCGCCGGTATCGCGGTGAGCTTCGACTGCAGGTCGATCATCCCGGCTGAGTAACTGTCGATCTTTCCGTAGATATCCTTGAGCATGCCTTGCCCCTTTCTTTTTCAGGTGGTATTGCGGACCGGTTTACGCTATCACCAGCCGCCTGAGACCGTCAAGGCGAAAGGGGCGCCGGAGACACTCAGCCTTGAACGAAGGCGTTTTTTCTGAGATAATCCCCGGACTGAAGGTGTATATTTATCTGTCTTTTACTCTAGGAGGAACCGGATGAAGAGGATTCTTACGATGGCTGTCTGTCTAGCCATCATCGCAGCGGGAGGAACTGCCGTGTCCGCACAGGAAGGTCGGGAGAAAAACATCGAACAGAGACTTGCCGTCTATGCGCCGGTAAAGATATCGGTCCCATGGGACCTGCTCGACAAGAACGAGACCGCCGCGCTGGAGAATATCTACAGGGCTGCCGCCGTCATGGACGAGATCTTTCTCAGGCAGGTCTGGAAAGGCAACGTCGAGCTGCGCCTGGCGCTTAACAGCAAGGACAAGATGAGAGAGCTGAAGTTCTTCAATATCAACTTCGGCCCCTGGGACAGGATAAACGAGAACGAGCCCTTCATCGGCAAGATCCTTAAGCCGGACGGGGCGGAGTTCTACCCGACCGATATGGAGACGAAGGAATTCGAGGACTGGATTACTAAGAGGCCCATGGACCGGGAAGCATTCGAGGGAACATTTACCGTGATCAGACGCGGTGAGAAGCCGGGACAGCTCATTGCGGTCCCCTACTCGACCGAGTATAAAGAGCTGCTCGACGAAGCGGCCGGATACATGCGCCGCGCGGCCGACCAGACGGCCAACGAGTCGCTCGCGAAGTTTCTCCGCTCACGCGCCGCCGCTTTCGCTTCGAACGACTACTTCCAGAGCGACATGGACTGGATGGATGTAAAGGACAACCTGATCGACGTCACGATCGGCCCCTACGAGGTCTACGAGGACAACCTCTTCAACTACAAGGCCGCATTCGAGGCCTTCGTCTGCATCCGCGACCCGAAGGAGAGCGTGCGCCTCGACGGGCTGGCCGGGTATCTCGTAAAGATGGAGAAGAACCTGCCCATCCCCGACGAGCACAAGAACCTCGACCGCGGGCTCGAATCGCCGATCTCGGTCGTCGACGAGGTCTTCACCGGCGGCGATACGAAGGCCGGCGTGCAGACCCTCGCCTTCAACCTTCCCAATGACGAGAGGGTCCAGGAGGCCAAGGGAAGCAAGAAGGTCATGCTCCGCAATATCATCCACGCCAAGTTCGACAAGATCCTCATGCCGATAGCCGAAGAGCTGATCGACAAGGACCAGCTGAAGCATGTGACCTTCGACGCTTACTACAACCACATCCTGCTGCACGAGTTCTCGCACGGCCTCGGGCCTGGCAGGATAACTCTCGCGGACGGCACCGAAACGACCGCGCAGAAGGCTTTGAAGGAGACGCATTCTTCTGTCGAAGAAGCGAAAGCTGATATTGTGGGCGAGTACAATATTTATTATCTTATTGACGAGGGGTTCTTCGGCCGTGAGCTCGAAAAGGACGTAGCGGTCACGTTTCTCGCCGGCTTCTTCCGCTCCGTCCGTTTCGGCGCAGAGTCTGCGCACGGAAGGGCGAACATGGTAATCTTCAACTACATGAGAGAGAACGGGGTGTACTCCTATAACAAGGACAGCGGCACCTGGTCTGTCGATACAGAGAAGATGCGCGGCGCGGTAAAGGACCTTTCAGCAAAGATCCTGATGATCCAGGCCCTCGGGGACTACGAAGCCTCCAAGGGCCTTCTTGATAAGTACGGGACGATGGACGCAGACGTAGAGGCATCGCTGCTCAAGCTCAGGAAAGCGCGCCTGCCTGTCGACATCGTGCCGGAGTTCGAGATACAGAAGAAGTTCGCGACAAACTGAGCATTGGCCGGGCGCTGCCTCCGAAGAGTTTGGTCGGCCTTCAAGGGGGTAAGGTTTTCTGAGGAGAATACCGGGGTGCCCGGCCGCACCCCCTGCAGTTTTGTCGCACGGAGCCCGGAGTGAGTATACGCGCCGGGCTCTCCCTTTATCCCCACTACCCTTAACACAAATAATATATTTGCATCGGGGGGCACCCATTCTGATATACTCCACAATCTACGCACATACCTGAAGTCTATAACGTGAACCTGGACCATGTTCCGGGTATGAAGAAAAGAAGGATGGAGGATCCCGGATGAAGGAACACCTGGAAAACTGCAGGCAGTCGATCATCGTCGGAGATGCGGAGAAGTCCGCCGAACTCGCGGCACTGACCCTCGAGAAGGGTATGGATGTTCTCGAGGTGATCGAGAACGGCTTCGTTTCAGGGATCCGCGAGGTCGGCAGGCTCTGGGAAGAGGGAGAACTCTTCCTTCCCGAGCTCGTGATCGGCGCTGACGCGATGAAAAAGGCGATGGATGTCCTTCAGCCCTCTCTCGATGGAGGCGCTGGCAGCCAGAGCAGCCTCGGACATGTAGTCATCGGCACAATCGAGGGCGACATACACGATATCGGCAAGACACTCGTCGCGACGATGCTATCGGCCAACGGGTTCCAGGTCACCGATCTCGGCGCGGACGTCCCTGTGACGAAGTTCGTCGAGACGGCCGAGGAGAAGGGCGCCGACTGGATCGCCATATCGGCCCTGCTCACAACGACGATGCCGGGACAGAAGAAGGTCATCGAGCAGCTCGCCGCGAAATCGCTGGATAACATCAAGGTGATGGTCGGCGGGGCCCCATGCAGCGCCGAGTGGGCATCTAAGATAGGGGCGGACGGTTACGCCGGCGACGCGGTCGCCGCAGTGGCTCTCGCAAAGGGAAAGTGATGAGCGGATTTCTCGAAGCATTGAAAGAAAAGGTACTCCTTTTCGACGGCGGTATGGGCAGCATGCTCATCGCGGCCGGGCTCGGCGAGGGCGAGGCGCCTGATGTGTGGAGCATCACGCGGTCGGAAGTACTCATAGACATTCACAAGAAGTATCTCGGGGCGGGAGCCGACGTTATTCAGACGAATACCTTCGGCGGGACCTCGATAAAGCTCAAAGCCTCGTGCCGCGGGGAAGCTCCCGACGCATCGGCTCTGAACAGGCGGGCAGCCGAGATAGCGAGACAGGCTATCGATGAATTCGGCAGTGCCGGAAGATTTCTCGCGGGCGATATAGGTCCTACTGGCGAATTTTTTCCTCCAATGGGGACGCTGAGCGTAGAAGCGGCGAGGACCGCGTTCAGGGAGCAGGCAGCAGCTCTCGAGAAAGGCGGCGTCGACCTGTATCTGATAGAAACGATGTACGATATCCGTGAGGCCGTCGAGGCGATACGTGCAGTAAAAGAGGTCTCAGACAAGCCGATCGTCTGCGAACTGACGATGGACAGGAAGAAAAAAGGATATTTCACGATAGTGGGCAATTCACCGGCCGAAGCCGCGGAGACCCTCGTCGCAGAGGGCGCGGCGGTCATCGGGGCGAACTGTTCGATAACGAGCGGCGAGATGCTCGATCTTGTCGGTGAGATGCGGGCGCTGACCGATGTGCCCCTTCTTTTCCAGCCTAATGCGGGGCTGCCCGCGTTTTCTGACGGGAAGGCCGTATACGGGCAGAAGCCGGAGGAATTCGCCGCAGACCTGGTAAAGATTATCGAGTCGGGCGCCAACGCTGTCGGCGGATGCTGCGGCACGACCCCCGATTTCATAAAAGCCGTCAGGGCGAGCATCGACGGGATGTGAGAGACGTAATATGGACCCCGTGATCCTCGAAGGATTTACGATAGAACCGGACAGCGCCGAGCTGTCACGGCTCCTCGGCAGAAAGAACGGCGAGACGATCGGCGCACCCGCAGCGGCTGCGGCGGGAAAGATCACCGCTGCCCTGGAAGAGGCTCTCGAGGAATCGAAGGGGCTGCTTGTCCCTAAAGCGATATATGTGACGGCGGCAGGCGCGGACCTGCCGGGCTCTGATGTATTCACCGATCTCGAGAAGGTCGCCTTCTGCGTCTGTACGATAGGATCCGCGCTCGAGGAAAGGGTGACGGCGCTGACGAAGAAGGGCGACATGCTCGCCGCGGTGGTCCTCGATGCGATAGGCTCGGCGGCCGCGGAAGCGACGGCCCGTTACGCGAACGACCATATCGACGAGGCGGCTGCAGCGATCGGGCTCAAGACCTCGTGCAGGGCGAGCCCGGGGTACGGCGACTGGGATGTGAAGGAACAGAAGGCTCTCTTTACGCTTGTCCCCGCGGACAGGATCGGCGTGACGCTCACCGGGAGCAGCATGATGGTCCCTCGCAAATCGGTATCGTTCGCCGTGCACATCGCGGAAGAACCGGTCAGGCTCCGGAGCGAAGGCTCCTGCAGGAACTGCGACATGGAGACCTGTCCGTACAGGATGCTGGATTAAATAGAACAGAGACGGAAGGAGCTGGCGAGATGGCCATGACCCCGCGTGTTACCTGGTTCGATGAGGCGACAAGAAAGAAGATAATCGCCGAGTCGATGGAGATCCTGGAAAAGGTTGGCGTATTCGTCGAGAACGACGAGGCTGTCGAGTTGCTCACCGGAGCGGGAGCGAAGGTCGTCGGAGGCCGGGTAATGATCCCGTCGACGATCGTCGAGAAGGCGCTGGAGACGGCGCCCTCGAGGATCCGGCTCTATGACCGGCACGGTGAGGTCGCGATGGACCTCGGCGAGAACAGGCTCCATTTCAATCCCGGTTCTGCGGCCCTGAGGATATTCGATCACGAACTCAACGACGCGAGAACGCCTGTTACTGCCGATGTCGTCAAATACGCCAGGCTCACCGACGCTCTTCCCCACTACGCCGCACAGAGTACCGGGATGATCCCGGGCGACGTTCCCGAGGATATTGCGGACAGGTACAGGGTCTTCCTCGGCCTTCTGAATTCGGTCAAGCCTATCGTCACCGGGACATTCAAGATCGAAGCTTTCAAGGTGATGCACGAGATGCTCTCCGCCGTATCAGGGAGCGCCGAGTCGCTGATGGAGAAGCCGATGGCGATATTCGACTGCTGCCCCTCTCCTCCGCTGATGTGGAGCGATCTGACCTGCCAAGCGCTGATCGACTGTGCTCGTACGGGGCTTCCCGCCGAGCTCATCTCGATGCCTCTTACGGGAGCGACAGCTCCTGTCACCCTGTCCGGAGCGGTCACGCAGCACTGTGCCGAGAATCTCAGCGGGATAACGATTCACCAGCTGGCGCGCGCCGGTTCGCCGATCATCTACGGCGGCTCGCCGGCATGTTTCGATATGCGCAAGGGTACTACTCCGATGGGCGCTATCGAGACGATGATGATAGACGGCGCCTACGCCGAGATAGGCAAGCACCTCGGTGTCCCTGTCCAGGCCTACATGGCGCTCAGCGATTCGAAGCCGGTCGACTACCAGGCCGGTATGGAAACGGCGATGGGGGCGATCGTTGCCGCCTTCTCGGGACTCAATAATGTATCGGGCCCAGGAATGCTCGAGTTCGAGAATTGCCAGTCCCGCGAAAAGCTCGTCCTCGATCACGAGGTCTGCGGAATGGCCCTGAGGCTTT
>RCNF010000680.1_pt1 | contig 22219 bp, 17 predicted proteins | sample 2041311 | NCBI WGS metagenome assembly RCNF01 (sample SAMN09708228, study PRJNA481090) | Marine sediment metagenome, whole genome shotgun sequencing project. | biome: marine sediment; feature: ocean; material: sediment; isolation source: Sewage treatment plant 2 marine sediment (STP2) ... | reverse complement strand
GTGGGATTAAAACAATATCACAGGCTTGTATCCGAGCCAGACTTGATTGGTAATGCCCCGACAACACCTTTTCTAAATCCACATTTTTATGGTTAAAAAAACGGTAAGCCGCAACGGTCTCTCTCCAGCCACCACAGGCAGCAGGGATGCTGTTGCGGGAACGTTCATACACATCTGTTAACAATCGTGTGAATCGTTTCGCCAATCGTGCATCACCAAAGTTGGTACTGCCTCTCTCTTCCTTTGTCCAGCTTGCTATCATTATTCTTTCCAACCATTAAGCATTAGTTGGTTCAATAGCTTATCATCTTTTATTAATGTGAGAACTTATGTATAACGGTGTGACTCCCATGCAGCGTGAAACTTGCCTTCTATATCCCTATAGACAGGTAATCGCATCTTCAAAATCTCAAGCTGTTTTCTTGCATCGAGACACTGTTGTTGTTTAGCTAGTTGCGTCTTTCTACTGGCATACTCAGCGGCAGATTTTTTTCGACGCTCCTCAATTCGTCGATCTGCATTTTTCTCGGCTTCCTCAAGTCGATGTTGTGACTTATCTTTACTGGCACACTTATCAATATCCCTCTGTTCTATCTTAATCTGTTCACATTCGATATCTTGCGGCTGTTTGTCGCTGTAGTGAACGTTACCATCATCGCCAACCCATTTATAAACATCCGCAAATGCGGTCATAGTTGGTGAATTAAATAGAGTGATCAATAGTATTAATTTCTTCATTCGCACCCAAACACTATCAGCTAGTTACTAATGATTTTAATTGTATCTATATTCTCACTGAAAAAACTAACATTAAAAGTCACTACTGTCCGGTTCATGTCTCGGATTAGTGCAACCCTTATCCAGGCCTGCTTCATCAGCCTGTTTAGATAATATCTTTTTGTTAGCGGAACAGCAGTGATAAACAGAAAATTGTCTGTATTGAAAAAGAGTGTATCCGTTTAATTGACAGTTATTTTATTTTTCAAGGCGGAGTGAATCATGCCTTTTAAATTATTCCAGTTATGTTTCTGAGAGTATTCGTGGTCTACGCTGATACGTACAGCTTTGTTATCAAAGTTACCGTACATTGAAGACTAAATTGGGCGCATACTGTATATTAACTGAATTTAATGCATTTACTCATTACATGCCTCAACCAAAGTTAAAGTTTATGGAAGATCATCACAAGACAGACATAGAAGCAGAGCACGAAGTGCTTAAATCTATCGTTCTAATTGGCAACTACCTGCCCAGACGGTGTGGTATTGCTACTTTCACTACACACCTTCTTGAGTCAATCGCGCCGAATGCGCCGGACGTAGACTGCTGGGCAGTTGCGATGAACGACCGGCCAGAAGGTTATGCCTATCCGCCACAGGTACGACTCGAGATTAATCAGAATCAACTCAACGAATACAACCTGGCGGCAGAACAGCTTAATCTCAATCATGTGGACGTGGTCTGTGTTCAACATGAATATGGCATATTCGGAGGTTTGCGAGGTAACTTCATCATCGAATTATTGAGTGACCTCAAAATGCCGATAGTGACGACACTGCACACGTTGCTCGAAAACCCGTCTGATAGAGAGCGACAGATCATTATGCAGCTGGCGGCACTTTCCGATCGGTTTGTGGTGATGAGCGAACGCTCAGTTGACATTTTGCGCAACATTTACAGGGTAGAAGCGGATAAAATTGTGCTGATTCATCATGGCATTCCTGATACTCCCCTGGTTGAATCCTCCACTTATAAAGGCAAGTTTAGTGTATCCGAAAAGAAGGTTTTGCTCACATTTGGCCTGCTTTCACCGGGCAAAGGTATAGAGACGGTGATTGATGCACTGCCTGAAATAGTGAAGTCTCATCCGGATGTTATTTACATGGTCGTCGGTGCCACTCATCCACACCTCAAGGCGGAACACGGGGAAGATTATAGAATCAGTCTTCACCTGCGCGCGAAAACGCTCGGTGTTGAGGATAATGTCGTTTTCTATAATAACTTTGTGGCAGATGAGGATCTGCTGGAGTTTATCGGTGCAGCTGATATTTATGTCACACCTTATCTGAATGAGGCGCAGATTATTTCCGGTACGCTCGCTTACGCATTAGGTATGGGTAAAGCCGTTATATCTACGCCTTTCTTACATGCCCAGGAATTGCTCGCTGACGGTCGGGGCAGGTTGTTTCCATTTCGTGATCATGTTCAGCTTGCCAGTGAGGTTATTGATCTGCTGGATAATCCCGAAAAACTCCGCGCTATTCAACATAAAGCTTATGAGTACGGACGCCAGATGATCTGGAGTCATGTGGGTCGCCGTTATGTTGAGACTTTCGAGCAAGCCCGGCGTCATCGTTTACGAAAATCTGTGCCTGTACGCAATTTGTGTCCTCTTGGGTTACGTCAGCAACCGCTACCAGAAATCAAATTTGACCATTTGCTGCGTATGACGGATGGGGTTGGGATGTTGCAGCATGCCAGGTTCACCGTGCCATATCGGGAACATGGTTATTGCGTGGACGATAATGCGCGCGCATTAATTGTCACTGTTACCGCGCAGCACTTTCAGTCGCTGAATACATCACTGAATGATTTCCCTTCCGTCTACCTGAGTTTTATCGACCATGCATTCAATCGTGACATCGGCCTGTTTCGCAATTTTATGTCTTATGAGCGTTGTTGGCTGGAAGAAAAAGGTTCGGAAGATTCTCATGGCCGTGCGCTGTGGAGCCTTGGTGTGGTGGTGGCTCTCGATAGGAATGAAGGTCAGGTAAGCCATGCCAGCGATTTATTCCAACGTGCCTTGCCTGCGGTCGAAAACTTTACCTCACCGCGGGCCGTCGCTTTCGTCATCATTGGCATTCATGCCTTCCTGTCTCGCGGTCAGGAAAACAGTCAGATTGAAACCATGTGCAAAACACTTTCAAACAAGTTGCTGCAATGGTTCAGAAATACCGCTAGCGAAGACTGGCCATGGTGTGAAGAGACGTTAACCTACGACAATGCACGCTTGCCACAGGCGTTGCTGCTGTCGGGGCAGTGGCTGGGTGATGACGAAATGAAACAGACCGCTCTGCGTGCGCTCAACTGGTTGATGAAGATTCAACACGATGAATCAGGGTGTTATTTCGCTGCCATCGGTAATAATGGCTGGTTTACCAGGGGGGGGGATAAGGCACAATTTGATCAGCAACCCATTGAAGCTGTCGCGATGGTGGATGCCTGTATCGAGGCATTTAATATCACACAGGATGAGAAATGGATCACCTATGCCTACCGCTGTCTTAACTGGTACCTGGGGGATAACGAACTTCATATTCCACTCTACGATCATGCTAGCGGGGGTTGTCGGGATGGACTGGAGGCACAGAGCGTTAATGAAAATCAGGGAGCAGAATCGACCCTGTGCTGGCTCATGGCCATACTTGCCATTTACAAACACCGTGGTCTTGGCGAGATCAAACATGATGATGAAAAAGAGCCTGCACAGGCGCCGGCCAAAGAACCTGTCACAGTGTAACGTTGTTACTTAGGCTCTTTCCCTTTTAGTGTTTTGTTGTAGAGTAGTCTGGCCATCAATTTCGACAGGTTTAATGTTGCAATGCCGCATCGCTGATCGCCCGAGGCATACGGGATGATCAATTCGTGCCGGTAGATCATTGCGCCGCAACTGTAAACCACGTTCGGGACGTACCCCTCGCGCTCATGCGCATTCGGCACCAGGATCGGCTCGTCAAGCCGGCTGATGATTTGGCTTGGATCGTCCAGGTCCAGCAACTCAATACCGAGGCTGTAGGTCCGCATCGGCCCAACCCCGTGGGTCACGACCAGCCAGCCCTCGGGCGTTTCGATAGGTGAGCCGCCGTTCCCCATCTGGATGAATTCGTAAGGGAACTCAGGCTCCTGCAGAATTTGGGCCTGTTGCCAGAAGTACAGATTGTCCGAAAACATGATCGCGTTGTTCTCACCATCCTGGCGTGACAACATCACATATTTACCCTGTATCTTTCTCGGGAACAGAGCCATGCCTTTACCCTGTGCCTGTTCCCCATTCAAGGTACTGATCTTGAACGAGAGGAAATCGCAGGTCTCGATGAGCTGTGGCAAAATTGTATGACCGTTGTATGCAGTATAGGTGGCGTAGTAGGTCACCGTGCCGTCGTCTTCCGCGAAACGCACAAAACGGGCATCCTCTATGCCACCACTCTCGGACTCTGATACGGGAAAGATTACCCGCTCAGAAATAGGGTGATCCTTGCGATACAAAATCTGGTAATTGGATTGTGCCAGCCATATCGCTATGTCTATGGCATCCGTCCTTTCCTGCGCAGGGAATTGTCCATTGTTCTGGAGTTCGGCGATTTTTCCCTGCAGATCGTTGAAGGTGAAGTTGTCCGGCAGCTTGTTGAGGAGCTGGTCCGTTACCGCATTACTCGCCCCCATCTCCTGGAGTTTCAGCCGGAACAAGTGGCGGTCATAGCCTGGATTGGGATGAATTTCGGGCGTATCCACATAGTCGCTCAGTGCGTCGAAATAGATATCGTTGTTGCGATCGATAAACCCGCCGCGAAACTCGATGGAGGAAATATGGCCTTCACCGACGGCACGGAAGCTCATAACGAACCGGCATGAGTCATCAGAATCGGTATCATGGTTCGTTACCATAACGATAGATGGATTGAATGCCGCCGCCTCCACCGAGTATTCCGCGGTAAAGTAAGTGCCAATCAACAGTTGCCGTTGCTTCGACACCTGATCGACATCCGGCACAAAGCCGGCCACCCGCTCGAAATTTCGCTCCAGGCTCTGCCTGAAGTAGCGGTGACGGTGGGAGAAATCCTGCAATACGGTTTCCAGTATCGTACACGCTTCGTTCTCGTTCAGGCTCAACACCCGCCTGATAACTTTTCGGATGCGGTCTTCACCGGACGGTAGATACGGGCGGGTAATGACGCGGCCAATATTCGCGTTCATCACAATCTGCTTGCGCCGTGCCTGCGGAACGGGGGGAATAGAACTGGTTTCTGCCATAAGGATGTCCAAATATATTGCATATTATAAAAGTATGCTTTAACTACAATAGCTTAATTACTCATAAGATAACCCTTTTTTCTCTTAACTCGCCATTGTTTTTTTAGCCGCGATGTTAAATGTAACATTTCTTCATTCGATATCATATTTACTTGTCAAATTAGCGGTCCGGCATCAGGACTGTATTTTTTTGCAGTTGGTCCAGCGAATCGTGTTACTGTGGCGTAGCGATTAATTCCAGATCCATAATCACCATGCTCGGCAATAGCATGCAGGCAGATTATTTATGAAAATTGCAATGTTAAGTCCTTTGTCCTGGCGAACACCACCGCGACATTACGGGCCATGGGAAAATGTGGCCAGTCTTATTACTGAACAACTTGTCTCGATGGGAATAGAGGTGACATTATTTGCCACCGGTGATTCAATCACCAAAGCTGAACTTGCCTGGGTCTGCGAACGACCTTACTCGGAAGACAGCACCATCGATGCCAAAGCATGGGAGTGTCTGCATATCGCAGAGTTGTTTAAAAGGGCAGATGAATTCGATCTGATTCACAATCATTACGATTTTCTACCACTCAGTTACAGCGGTTTTACACACACACCGGTTGTCAGCACAATCCACGGATTTTCTTCGCCCGCCATATTGCCCGTATATAAAAAATACAACGACAGCACCCATTATGTAGCTATCAGTGAGGCCGACAAATGTGCTGAACTCGATTACATTGCCACTATTCATCATGGCATTGACCTTGAACAGTTTCCCTTTTTTGAAGCAGCGGGAGACTACCTGCTGTTTTTTGGACGCATCCACCCTGATAAAGGTGTCAGTGATGCCATTGAGGTCGCGCATAAAACCGGTAAGCGTCTTGTCATTGCCGGCATCGTCCAAGATGAGAATTATTTTAGAGAACAGGTTGAGCCATTTATAGATGGCTCAATGGTGGAATATATTGGTTCTGTCGGGCCAGAAAAAAGACAGCAGGTTCTGGGCGGTGCACTGGCCATGTTGCATTTGATCCATTTCGACGAACCCTTTGGTTTGAGTGTGGTCGAGTCCATGGCCTGCGGTACACCGGTGATCGCGTTTGGCAGGGGTTCCATGCCGGAAATCATTCGTCACGGCTGTACAGGTTTTATTGTCGATGATGTGAATGCTGCCGTGCTGGCAGTGGGCCGGATCGATACAATCGATCGCTCTGACTGTCGTGACGAGGTAGAGCAGCGTTTCACAAGTAAGCACATGGCACACAAGTATGTGGAGGTGTATCACAAGATCCTCGAGGCTCGGGAGAACTACCGTCCGTGGGGGCATTACGAAGATATACTGGAACGTGATGACCACAAGATCAAGGAACTCATCGTCAACCCGGGAGAGCGGCTGAGCCTGCAAAAGCACCAGCGTCGCGCCGAGCACTGGACTGTGGTGAGTGGTGAGGCGCTGGTTACAGTGGCTATGGAGGAAATCCTGCTCAAGCCGGGGCAGTCTGTGGATGTGCCAAGAGCCGCAATACACAGAATCATGAATCCCGGTTTAATCCCGGCTGTTCTGGTCGAAGTCCAGATGGGCGACTATTTCGGCGAAGACGACATCATTAGACTGGAGGATGATTATGACCGTGTTATCTAAACCGCCGCCAGTTATTGAACGTTGTCCGGCGAACCCGATTCTTACCCGTGACGACATTCCCTATGCAGTGGAGACCGTACATAACGCCGCTATCACACGCTACGACGGGCGCATCATTATGTTGTTTCGATCCCACCTGCGCAATGGTCGTTCGATTATTGGGTTTGCGGCAAGTGATGACGGCTATCAATTCACGGTCGGCCCGAAACCTTTTATGGTTCCGTCGCAACAAGGCATCTTTGCACAGTACGAAGCCTACGGTGTCGAGGATCCCAGAATCTGCTACATCGATGGTGAATACCTGATTACATACAGTGCTTATTCACGCCATGGTGTGCGCATTGGCCTGGCGAAAACCCGGGACTTTCGCTCTGTCGAGCGGGTTTCGTTGATCACGCAGGCGGACATGCGCAATGTGGTTATTTTTCCCGAACGTTTTAACGGCCGATATGCTCGCCTGGATCGTCCGCATTCGGAGATTAGTCCCTGGTCGATATGGCTATCCTGGTCACCCGACCTGGTGCACTGGGGTGATTCCGAAGTAGTAATGAAACCGGTGCAATATCACTGGGACGAAACCAAAATCGGTCCCGGCGCGACCCCGATTCGCACAGATCGCGGCTGGCTCAGTATTTACCACGGCGTATTTGAAACCATGGACGGGGCCGTTTATCGTCTCGGCGTGGCATTGCATGATCTAAGCAACCCGGCGAAGATTATCGGTGTTTCGGATGAGTGGGTGTTGGCCCCGCAAGACCCCTGGGAAATTACCGGCTATGTACACAATGTTGTTTTTACCTGCGGCGCGGTAGAAGATGACAAAGGCGGCGTAATAATTTACTGGGGTGGTGCTGACAGCGTAATGTGTGCCGGCACTGCTCGCCTCGACGACCTGGTTGATATGTGTCTTAGCAATAACCGTCCGCCTTTTTAAATTAATTAGCGCTATTTTATAATGTTTAAAAAATTTTTAATATTCGAATTAGAACAATTGTAGCTGACTATTAGAAAGGTCTTTTTGATTAAGTAAATGGGAAAACGAAATGCCCAGTAAGCGAACACTTCTTGTATTCACTTCTGTTTTAGCTAGCAGCGCAGGGATTACTTCAACTGCTTTATCACGTACAGAGATTATAGTGCTACTGGTATAACTTCTGGTTACCTGAGTGAAATCAGAATATTTAATTTTTAGTGTGATGGTATAAGCTAACAGTTCTCGTTGAAATAAACTTTCGAGCACGTCATCAAGGAGACTAAATAATTGTTGTAACACTTCATCAATATCAGAAATATCCTGTTGAAACGTTGTTTCTGCCCCCAGGGATTTACGTACACGCTGATTAGTTACCGGTCGAAAATCGATGCCTCGAGCAATATCATAATAATACTCTGCGGAGTTACCTAATAGCTCCTGTAGCTCCAGCATACTTCTGTTTTTTAAATCACCGCCAGTATTAATGCCAGATGATTTCATTTTGGCCTCAGTTACTTTGCCTACGCCATAGAATCTTCCAATCGGCAAGTCACGTAAATAATGTTCGGCCTCTCCTGGTTTAATAACAAACTGGCCGTTGGGCTTGTTCTGGTCTGATCCTAATTTCGCCAAAAATTTATTATAGGAAATGCCTGCAGACGCTGTTAGTTGACTCTTCCTGAATATTTTTTCTCTTATTTCTTTCGCCATTAGACTTGCCGAACTTTTGCATAAGTGTACTTCTGTCACATCAAGATAAGCCTCATCTATTGATTGTGGTTCAATAACGTCAGTATATTCCTGAAATATTTTATGAATTTCTTCAGACACCTGTTTGTAAGCTGAAAATCGAGGTTGGACAAACACGGCATGGGGACAAAGTCGATATGCTCGAGATGAAGGCATCGCGGAATAGATGCCAAACTTTCTGGCTTCATAGCTGCTGGCAGCAACCACGCCGCGGCTGTCTGGCTGGCCACCTACAATCACGGGTTTTCCATTAAGTTCAGGAAAATCCCGTTGCTCGACTGCCGCAAAAAATGCATCCATATCAATATGTATTATTTTTCGGTTCATGAGATAAAGGAGGTGGCCCGTTTTTTATTATCACCTGTAGCAACATTAATCACATACACAGTTACGTCCTAAAATATTTTCTATGATATTATCCTAAATAAATCCAGTTATTGTCAAAGCCATGTCTCTCTATTCAAAAAAAGATAAAGTGTCAGATAAAATCAAAGATGATGCCATGAAAATTGCGCGGGGTACGCAAAGACCGGGGCAAACTAAAGAGCAAACAAAGCTGATAGCCCAGGGCATACAAAAAGGCATAAATCAGTATAAAAAGCAACAAAGTGAAAAGGCTCGAGAGCTGGATAAGAAACTAAAAAAAGCGGCTGTCAGTAGCATTCCAAATGAATTTTCGACCGACGAGAGCACTGAGCCTGTCGCAGTTAAAAAGAATATTCTACCCTGGGTGTTATTGATATTATCCTGGCTTGGTATGGCAGCTTACATTGTATTAATAAAATAAATTTATAAGCGCAAGGTGAAAGGGGCGCTCTCTATAACTCCAGGGCATCGCCAGAATTTATGAGACTTAATCAGAGTTGAACTAGGTAATTACCACACCGGCAAAATCATCGGCATCGTGCCTGTGATCTTTCAGCAATAAATCTTTTTGCAATGCTTCTTCATCAATCTTTGCTCCAAGATGTTTTGCAATAGTACGCATATCTATTTCAGCGTTTTCAATACAGGAAGTGCCGCCGGGTGAAGGTGTCATGTTAAATATGCTGCCAGCGCCGGTATCAATTTTAGCCTCGCCCATTACCAGTATGCATTGTTCCTTATCGATGAGCTGTGGTCGTATGCCACCTACTTTATCGGCGAACTTTAAATCACGCAATTTCAACGAGGGGACAATTTTTTGTACTTCTTTTAGAAATAGCCATTTTCTAATCAAGGGAACTTCGAACAGCATATTTTTAAACATGTAATTTCGTATATCTCTAACTCGAAGTAAATCCCACAGTACTTTTGCGACTCGCCTGTCAAAACGAAAAACCTGAAAAAAATCAGGCAAGGTTTTATAGTTGTAACGTTCGAGTATCGGCAGTACAAGAGCGGTGGGGCCAAATCGCGTTTGACCGGGCACCAGTACATCCGGGTCGCCATGTATTGCAGCAAAGGGTAAGGCATCATTTTGCACGGTGTAAACCTTGCCGTTTAATACATGCGGGGTGAAATAATAACTTCCAGCAATGGGTAACACAGAATAATTAAGTCCGTATCCCATTTCATGAGCAAGCTTAAGACTATGACCACCAGCACAGGCAACGATTGAGCCTGCACGATAACAGGTTCGCTGTGTTTCAATAACAAAACTATTATTGTTGGTGTTGGTGTTAGTGTCTGTGTCAGTTTCGATATCAATGTGCTCGACAAGTTCGTTGTAATGGATATCGACAGTTTTATCTGGATGTTTCTCAGCTTCTATTTGTGCCTGACGAACAAAGGATCGTGACAGTGCTTCAAAATTAACCGCGGTGTATTCTTCTGTTGAACCTAATGCGACAATCTCGTCGCCACGAAATTTATCACCGTTCATGGATACGTTAGGTTCTATTTTCGCGATGGCTTTTTTGTCAAGTAATTTTAAATCAGGATAATGTGGGCTGAAAATATCAAAGCGTTTTCTGAGTAAGGCACATTCCTGTGCCCCTACGCCCAATACCATTTTTGGATATTTAAAAATAATATGATGCGCATCTGCTTGTGCGACAGCATAATTGCGCAACATTCTTGCCGCACGCTGAACTTTAAGTGCCTTATCCAAAGTGTAATTTGTTTCTATGTCGCCGCAGTGAAGTGTCTGGCTATTATTACTCGATAGCGAATTAACGCGCGCGGGCGCGGCGTATTTTTCGATGACAGCGATGTGTTTGATGTTTGTGTATTTTGTACACAGATATAGCAGCGCACTGCCAGATACTCCGGCACCGACAATTAACAGGTCATACTGATTATTTGACATAGGGTTCACTATATATTATTTCGATCTTGAGTTGAATATATTCAATCTTGCAAACTATGATTAGTCCTGTCACCTTCATGATTCGAGAGTGTTTCTTCTACTAGCAGGCGAGGTGGTCTAATTGGTTTCATGATGAAATCTGCAAAAATAGGCGGGCTTTCACGGCGCATTATTACCTTACAATTATTATATATATGTCTCATGGCAAGACTGATCTTTTTAACATATGTCAGAGGGATAATCGTCAATATTTGATCTTCTCCCCCTCCCCATTAATTGTTCTCATTTTGTTGAGTAAGACAAAAATTTTGATTAATGATAAGGTAAAACGAATCTAACTGGCGTATGATTAATAAGTTTGTTTTGCTAAGTAATGAAGATCTGGAGAGCAGCTTATGAGTATTTTAGAAACATATGGTGGTAATACGGTTCTGCTGGAAAAGTGCCTGTCCGACATTGGTTTGAAAAATATTGAGAGCATCCACTGGAACCTTTCATCGCCGCAGCTTTATGAAGCCGCTGTACGAAGACGCGAGGCGCGTCTTGCCCACCTCGGGGCGCTGGTCACACGAACAGGTACTTTTACCGGTCGAGCACCCAATGATAAATTTATTGTTGATGACGAGCTCACTCATGAGGAAGTTGACTGGGGTAAAATAAATCAGCCGTTTACGCCACAACAATTTGATTCCCTGTTTCAGCGTGCCTGCGATTTTCTTGAAGGTGATGAAATCTTCGTTACTGATGGCCTGGCGGGAGCCGACCCTGATTACGAGCTACCCGTGCGTATTATTACCCAGCACGCCTGGCACGCCCTGTTTTCACGGAATATGTTTATTCGTCCGGAAAATCTGGGGCGCTCGTTGGCGGCGGATGAACCGAGTTTTACCCTGTTGCATGTACCCGAACTGCGTGCATTGCCGTCGATAGACGGTACAAATTCAGAAGCATTCGTCATCCTCAATTTTAGTCGTCGGCTGATACTGGTTGGCGGTACCCGTTATGCGGGAGAAATCAAGAAAGCAGTCTTTTCAGTGATGAACCATCTTCTGCCGAAGCAGGGCGTAATGAGCATGCATGCCTCGGCCAATATGGCGGAAAATGGTGATGTCGCCGTGTTTTTCGGTTTGTCCGGTACCGGCAAAACCACGCTTTCAGCCGATACAACGCGAAGCCTGATTGGAGATGATGAACACGGCTGGGGTGATCATGGTGTCTTCAATCTCGAAGGGGGTTGTTATGCCAAGGTCATCAATCTTTCTGAAGAACATGAACCGTTAATCTACGCCACCACGCGAAAGTTCGGTACCATTCTGGAAAATGTTGGTATGGATACGCGTCATCGTAGACTGGACCTCGACGATGACAGGCTGACGGAAAATACCCGCGCTTCTTATCCTGTTACGCATATTCCCAATGCAATTTATCCCGGTATTGGCGGCCACCCTAAAGATATCGTCATGCTCACCTGCGATGCCTTCGGTGTGTTGCCACCGATATCACGGCTGACAGCTGAGCAGGCTATGTATCATTTCCTTTCAGGTTACACTGCCAAAGTCGCCGGAACGGAAGAAGGCATTTTCGAACCCACGGCCACATTTAGTGCCTGTTTCGGCGCGCCATTTATGCCGTTGCACCAGTCATTTTACGGCAAGTTGTTAGGCGAAAAGATACGCCAGCACGATGTGCGTTGCTGGCTGATCAATACCGGTTGGTCCGGTGGCCCTTATGGCGTGGGTCAGAGAATGGATATCCATCATACCCGTGCGATGTTGAATGCAGCGTTACACGGTGAACTGGATGATGTGCCGATGGAAATAGATCCAATATTCCAGGTTGCTGTTCCTAAACATTGTCCGGGTATTCCTGACGAAGTGCTGCAACCGTCAAGTACCTGGCAAGACGCAGACGACTACCAGGTGAAAGCTAGAGAAGTGGCGTTACTGTTTCAGGAAAATTTCAGTAAAATCGCTGATGAGGTAGATCCGAATATCAGAAATGCCGGACCGGTTGTGAGCTGATCCAGGCGATCTGAATTAAAGGGACTGGTTACAAATAAAAATTATTAGCGTTTTTTACCGACCACTTTAATGTAATGTGTAAATATTCACTCAGTTAACATGACTTACAGACACATACAAGACTGTGCACGGTTTCATCTTTTGGTTAGACTTACGCTTTTCTAGCTAGTTATATTTAGCCTTTTATAGCGACTGCATAATTGCAGCTTTTTCCATTCAGGAACCCCTGATTAAGTTGTAGCCGCATTGATCAACGTTCCCTAACAGTCCCTTATACTCTCAAACCTGAAGTAGATTCGTATTTATGAATATTGCACAACGTATTACCAGTCGCATAGCAGAAGACATTAACGCAACCATAACACAGGTTAATGCTGCTATTAATTTGCTTGATGAAGGTGCCACGGTGCCATTCATTGCACGTTACCGAAAAGAAGTGACGATGGGACTTGATGATACTCAGCTGCGAAACCTGGAAGAGCGACTCGTTTATTTGCGTGACATGGAAGATCGCCGCACAACAATTATTAAATCAATTGAAGAACAGGGCAAACTCACTGACGAATTAAAATTGTCACTGATGGAAGCGGATACAAAAACGCGACTGGAAGATCTTTACGCGCCATACAAACCAAAAAGACGAACAAAAGCACAAATTGCTCGTGAAGCTGGTATTGAGCCGTTACTCGATGCATTACTTGACAATCCCGCATTATCACCCGAAGTTTCAGCTAAAGATTATTGTAACCAGGAAGCCGGTTTTGCTGACGAGAGTGCGGTATTAGAAGGTGCGCGTAATATTTTTCTGGAACGGGTTGCTGAACAGGCAAATCTGGTCGGTAAGTTACGTGACTATGTCTGGAGTAATGCACAGCTTGTTTCAAGCGTGGTCGATGGTCAGGAAAGCAGTGGCGTGAAATTTAAAGATTATTTTGAATACACGGAAAAATTAAAGAAAATTCCATCACACCGGGTATTAGCTTTGTTTCGTGGTCGTGGCGAAGGCGTATTACGCTTAAAATTCTTTATTAAAGGCCAGGATGATCTGGAGAAATTTACTGATATGGGTATCTGCGATTCGATGGTAGCCAGTCATTTTAATTTGAAAACACAGGGTAGAGCGGCTGACAACTGGTTACTGGAAAGTGCGCGCTGGGGCTGGCGAGTAAAAGTTTCGATGCAACTGGAAAGTGAACTGTATACCAGGTTGCGTGACAGCGCGGAGCTGGAAGCGATTCGTGTGTTCGGTGATAATCTGCGAGATTTGCTACTCGCTGCCCCTGCAGGTACCCGTGCAACCATGGGCCTGGATCCGGGTTTGCGTACCGGGGTGAAAGTTGTGGTGTTAGACGATACCGGCAAACATCTTGAGCACGCAACCATTTATCCTCATGTACCGAAGCGACAATGGGATCAATCTATCGAAATTTTAGCCAAACTGTGCGAACGCCATAAGGTTGATTTAATCAGTATTGGTAACGGTACGGCATCACGTGAAACCGATAAGCTGGTCAAAGAACTTATACGTTCTTATCCCAAATTACGCTTAACCAGTATTGTGGTCAGTGAAGCTGGCGCATCGGTTTATTCTGCATCTGAACTGGCAGCAAAAGAATTTCCAGATCTGGATGTATCCATACGTGGCGCTGTTTCTATCGCACGTAGACTGCAGGACCCATTAGCCGAACTGGTAAAAATAGAACCGAAAGCCATCGGTGTTGGCCAGTACCAGCATGATGTTAATCAATATGCCCTGGCGCGGAAACTGGACGCTATTATTGAAGACTGCGTAAACGCGGTCGGTGTAGAAATAAATACCGCCTCGGCTCCGCTGCTCACCAAAGTTTCTGGTCTTAGCGAGACCATGGCTAATAACATTGTAAGCTACCGTGAACAACATGGTGCTTTTAAAAGTCGCCAGCAATTACTCAAGGTGCCTCGACTGGGTGCTAAAGCATTTGAGCAGGCTGCCGGTTTTTTGCGTATTCAAAATGGTGACAATGCTCTGGATGCTTCTGCAGTACATCCTGAAGCTTACCCGGTAGTGGAAAATATTATCAAACGCAATAATAAAACCATTAATGACATTATTGGAGACAGTAAATTTCTTAAATCATTGGCTGCCAATGACTATACCGATGCTAAATTCGGTGAGTTTACGGTAGGTGACATTATTAGCGAGCTAGACAAACCGGGTCGTGACCCACGTCCTGAATTTAACACGGCTGAATTCAAAGAAGGTGTTGAAACCATTAAGGATTTAAAGCCTGAAATGATTCTTCAGGGTGTTATTACCAACATTACCAATTTTGGTGCTTTTGTTGATATTGGCGTTCACCAGGATGGCCTGGTGCACATTTCTGCAATCACCAATAAATTTATTAAAGATCCGCGTGAAGTGCTTAAAACCGGTGAAGTGGTAAAAGTAAAAGTGATGCAGATAGATGTGGCACGAAATCGTATTGCTTTAAGTATGCGACTGGATGACGAGGTGGAACAGCATATAAAGAAAGATGTGAACTTAGCAACGCAGCATAAATCCAGCAACATTAAAAACCGTGATCAGAGCGAGCACCATAACAAGCGCCGTAACAGCAGTCGCGCTCAGAGCAGGTCGAAAGTCGAGCAACCGATGACGGCTATGGCAGCCGCTTTTGCAAATATGAAAAAGTAATTGAATTCAAGGCAGCGGGTGGTTCAGAGGGGAGGGGCTTCACAACCATTCCCGAGTCATGTTTACCAGCTCCAGTTCCGTATATTCAAGAACCAGCGTTTCTACCAGGCTGTACTGCTTATCCAGATAAGATTTATCATTACTGATCATACACACTCCTATAACTGCTTTTTGCCAGTTATCTAGCGCATCTATTTCGGCTACAGAAACATTGAATCTGCTGCTGAGTCGGTCTTTTAAACTTCTTATCTGGCGTCGCTTGTCCTTTAGTGAATGTGCGTTAGGTATTTGCAGGCTGAGTTTAATGAGTAGTACGTGCATATTAAAAACCAGATGTCTTTATTACTGAATTGTATTATTAACAAGTACTTTATTAATAATAGAGAGCTTTGCACGAAACATCTTTTATTCGGCATATCCTTATGCCTCACCCCTTCGGGGCTGACATTCAAAATCATTCCCGATGATTTTGTCCGTTATGGCTGCGTTAAAAATAGTCTCAAAATGCGGGGCCGCAAAGCGGTAAACTACGTGTAAACCGTGCTTTTTACTACGGGCTCCTGCCCTTCGGGTCAGCAGGGCTGTTCAATTTGCTCCTGCAATTAGTCGACGATTTTTGCCTTACCCTAACGAAAAAATCTACATCGTGCAAAGCTCTCTAATAAAAATCTCAGCTTTTACTCTTTCTACTGCCTTTAGCTGTGCCAGCCTTATTACGAATAATCCTGGTTTGGCTGGTTTTGTTAGACTTTGCCGGGCGTTTTTTTTCTGCCAGCTTAGTCAATATCGCTTCCCTGCTTCCTACCGCGTAACCCGGCATCTTGATGCGTTTAATTGACTCGCCAATTAGTCGCTCGATGTTGCTCAAGGTGCGCTCTTCTTCTCGACTGATAAATGAAATTGCCTGGCCTTTGTTGCCGGCGCGACCGGCCCGTCCAATGCGGTGAACATAGTCTTCTGCCAGATAGGGCAGGTTGAAGTTGATCACATGTTCCAGACCCTGAATGTCTAATCCACGGGCGGCAACTTCAGTAGCAATCAGCACCTGTATTTTATCGGCTTTGAAGTCGGCGATGGCCCGACGGCGCGATCCCTGGCTTTTATCACCGTGGCAGAGCGCAGCTTTAATTTTTGCCTGTTTCAGTTTGCTCATCAGCGCGTCAGCCTGAGCCCTGGTGCTGGTAAATACCAGTACCTTAAACCAGTTGTGCTGCTTGATCAGCTCGACAAACAACTCTGCCTTCTGGTGTTCTGCTACAGGATAGACCACATGCTCGATGGTATCAGCAATGGCGTTTTGTCTGGCAACGCTGACCAGCTGATGGTTAGTCAATAACTTGTTAGCCAGTTCTTTGACCGGTTGCGATATGGTGGCGGAGAACAGCAGGGTTTGATGTTTTTTAGGGGTTTTTTCTAGCAGTGCCTGTACATCTGCGATAAAACCCATGTCCAGCATTCGGTCGGCTTCATCTAATACTACAAACTCTATACCGCTAAGTTTCACACTACCTAGCTCCATATGTTCCAGCAGGCGACCTGGGGTGGCGATGACTATATCGATACCAGCTTTGAGCTTTTTCTGCTGGGCACTTATTTTAACACCGCCAATCAGCGCGTAGACCGTGAATGGTAGAAACTGCGCATAACGTTTGATGGTTTCTTCCAGTTGCTGTGCCAGTTCGCGGGTTGGTGTGAGAATGAGCGCGCGCGGGTTACCGGCTAATGTCGGTTGCGGGCGATCAAACATCTGCTGAAGAACAGGCAGTGCAAAAGCAGCGGTTTTTCCGGTTCCTGTCTGGGCATTGGCAAGAATGTCTCTACCGCGCCGCGCCGGGATAATCGCCTGTTCCTGTATAGCTGTCATTTGGCTGTAGCCGCAGGTGTCCAGCGCTTGCTGAATTTCGGGCGCGAGGTCTAAAGACGAAAATATCATGATTAACCTTGTGTAGAATTATGCTACAGTTTAAAAACGGTGTGTGAATTATAGAGAATTTCAGGTTTCATTGTGTGATTGCTTTATATGTAATGCTTTATATGTAATGCTTTATATGTAATGCTCAGACTTGAACTGACAAATTGAGAGATTTAATACGGGGAGTGGTTATTATGAGTTTCAAAAAATTTAAGATAATATTCGTTTGTTTAGCCGGGTTTTTCTTAGGTGTGCCTGCTGCAGCTGTTGCTGGTGCCGATGGTGGCTTTTATATTGGAGCAGGTGTTGGTGATGCCTCGGTAAAAGATGCTGATTTCGATGCAAGTGATTCAGCATATAAAATATTTGGCGGGTACAACATCGGTTTTATTCCGCTTGTTGACTTTGCTGTTGAAGCTTCTTATGTTGATTTTGGTAAACCCAGTACAACCGTTGGGAGCGTTGAAGTCAGCGGTGTAAATGCTTTTGGTTTAGCGGGTCTAAGTTTTGGGCCTTTTGGAATATTTGCTAAGGCAGGTATGATTAATTGGGATGCTGATTCTACTTTTGGCTCTACAACTAGTAGTGAATCTGGAACAGACCCTGCTTATGGAGTAGGCGCAAGATTTGCAATTGGTTCTTTCGCGGTGCGTGCAGAATACGAAGTGTATGATCTTGATGCTGACCTTGATATGGTATCGATTAGCGGTGTTTTTACATTTTAAACACAACTCTTGGCAGCAGTGTTGTTTCGCACGCAGCAACAGCAATAACCATTAATTATGGTACTGTACGGTCGATGTTCTGCTGCGCTACACCAGTGAAGATACTGTATACAAGTACGCGCTATCGAGCAATTTAGATCCCGGGCTGCCAGATCAGGAAGCGACAGCTAATCTTATACTGGATTACAGCCCCAGTGGTGTTCAGGTATTTGGTGCCCGCGGTTTATTGCATGGGCCTGTTGTGGTTACCCGCTCCGTTTTTGATGTGGTAGTCACCTTCATCAAGGAAGGTGTGAAACATATTATTGAAGGCCTTGATCACGTGCTGTTTGTAATATGCCTTGTGCTTGGCGCAATGCATATTCGGCCGTTACTCTGGCGTGTGACCGGTTTTACCATTGGCCACAGCATCACTCTGTCTATAGGTTTCTTTGGTTTTGTGCCAACAGCGGCCTGGTTTGTTCCAGCAGTCGAGATGGGTATTGCATTGTCGATTATCTATGTTGCCGTTGTAGCTGTTGTTCCTGTATTGCAACAGAGTAAAAATGAATGGACTGTCGTTACTGTAACCGGATTGATCGGTCTGTTACACGGTCTGGGTTTTGCCTTTGTGCTGCAGAACATTCTACAGGTGACGTCACCGAATATCTGGCAAAGCCTTTTAGCATTTAATATTGGTGTTGAGCTAGGACAGGTGCTGATAGTGGTCGTCGCAGTGTTAGTGTTAGTGTTTTATTTTATCAGCCTTTTGGGTGACAGAGTGGCAAAAATAAACCGATACCTCGTTGCGAGCATTTGTGCTTTTACAGCCTTATCCTGGGTTGTAGAACGTGGAAGCAACTTGTTGGCCAGTATATGAGTGTCAGTTCTTGGCTGGTTTTGCTATGTCACTCTTAATCCCTGAGCGTCAGCTTAATGATGTTTTTAGGTCTTCATCTTCTGCTGATTTGTAAGATGTAGTACGGAACTGTTTTAGAATCTGTCCGATCAGGTTTGAGCCGCTACATCTAGTACAAAATACCGGGTCTCTCAGTCTCTGATAGTTCTGGATGCTAACCCCAACGGCGTACGTTTCCTGTGTCAATATGGATAAAGTCAGATTTTGGGTAATAACCAACACCACCTGTTTGACAGTTTATAGCGGCTTTTCGCAGGTCTGATAATTGGCAGCCGGGTAGTCGAATGTCAATGGCTTTGCCTTGCATGTGCAGGCTTTTTTTAGCAACACCGCTACTATTCTTATTTAACGCCGCATTCGTTTTTGGTGAACGGTAGCCAGATATTACCTGGAACGCCTGCTTGCTGCCCATTTTTTGATGGAGAGTATTCAACAGATTTAGTAAATCATTATCCATATGGTATGCATCACCAGTGCGGTGATCGCGCAAAACATGGTTAATCGCTTTTAATTCGCTGGTCTGATATTGGCCTTCTGCCCAATAGGTTGCCTTTAAATGCTCACCTGTGTGCAAGTTTAATAGCGATAGCTTACGTTCGGCTTGAGCAATAGCAGGGGACGACAGGCCAGCAAACGCATTGGGCAAAGATAACGCGGTAGTAGCACCGAGACCTAATTGTAAGAAGCGGCGGCGGTCAGGACAGGTGTTATGATGTGTTTTGTCTTGTGGCCGAAAAAAATTGAACGACATAAAATACTCTCAGGTGTCTGTTTAATATACGATAGCTCCGGGATTATAGTGGATTTTTTTTGATTTTTGCTGCTATTTAGAGATATTCAGCCATTTTTTTATCACGCTGGTAGCTGTCTGGTGAAAACATGAGCTCGCCAGCATTGAGCCAGACGGTGGTATAGATTGCATAAACAGATATTGGTTGTTCAAGTTCAGCTCTATGGATATGGTCACTATTAATGATATCCAGTAGCGATTGGCGCGTGTTATCTCTAGTCATACTAAAGATTGCCAGGGCCAGTGGGTCTTCTACCCGAATACAACCTGCACTAAAATTTCTCTGTGTTTGATTAAACAGACTTTTTGTTGGTGTGTCATGTAAATAGATTTTCCATGGATTTGGCAGTATAAATTTAAGCCGACCTAAGGCATTTTTTTTGCCAGGATCTTGCACCAGTGTATAGGGGAAATTTTGCTTATTCATTGACTTCCAGTCAATGGAGTCTGGATCGACCTCGGTGCGTTTGCCATTTTTGTTGTCAAAAACACGGAAATTTTGATGATCGAAATAATTCGGGTTGGATTGCTGTTTGGCTAGCAAATCCAGGCGAGCCAGCTTATTGGGCACATACCAGCGTGGGTTGAATACAATATGCGTCATTTTGCTACTAAAACTTGGTGTTGAGCGTTTGTTTTTACCGACGATGACACGCATATCTAGTTTGGTTTGACTGTTATCTATCGCCGTTAGCCGATAGTTGGCCAGGTTCACCATAATATAACGTTCTCCTAGATCATCAGGTAACCAGCGTAATCGTTCCAGATTGATTTGTATTTGCTGTAGTCTTTCCGCAGCTGAGACATTCATCGCAAGGCGTGTTGCCGGGCCAATAATGCCATCAGTTTTTAAGCCATGGCGACGCTGGAATTGTTGTACTGCCTGTTCCAGCTTTTCATCATAATAATTATTATTTAACTCGGGATCAGGTAAATTAAGCGTATCATTCTCAACAGCCAGTCTGTTGCGAATGATGGGAATATTTTGATGTGAACTGCCTATTCGTAACTCAGGGGTTTCAGGAATTTTGGACCAGCCGCCATGCTCAACAAAATTTTGATAACGTGCTGCGGCAGTGGTTAATTGTCGGTATTGATCAGATGCTGGAATCAGTGAACTCAGATGGGTTTTAAAGTGGTCAGATGACAATGCATGTTGTAGAAATGTAGTAGCATTGAATGGTATACGAGGAATGGCCCATTTTGGGTCAACAATTGCCGGATCCAGTCGTCCTGTGGAAATATCACGCATCAGTTTTAATAGACCATCGGTAAGCATAAGGTCGAAAAGATGGGCTTCAGATTTATTACGTTCTGGATCAAGGTGTTGTAATAAGTCTTGATGATAATCGTTGGGATTGAGCCCATGATTAACTGAGCGGGCAATAAATTCCAGCGCATCATATGCTTTAATAGTAAGTTGTTGTTGGTCTATCCAGAGATAATCAGAAGGGTGCTGGTATAAGTGAGAGAATGAAGCGGTATCAATATCGAAATCATTTTGCTGTTGCGGGCTATGGAACGGTTGATTAGCCATGACCTGACCTGAAAACCATAGGCAAATCAGGTTTGCGATAACGGCAAAAATTATAGATTTATTTGTATTCACAAGTAATATACGGTGTGTTTTGTCTCATTTATATGGTTTATAGACATCTATTAAATTACTTCAGTTCTGATACCGGGTAAAATTTAGTTTATCTTAATATTCATTGCAGCAAGATTTAAGCCATATTTGACTGGTTTAAATATATCAATAACTTGTAAAGTTTTAGCGCTGAGAAGAATCTGAAGTTGTTAAATAAGTTGACAGTAAAGTTAGAAGTTTGGCTTAATCAAAAAAAACAGCAGGAAATTTATTGCAATGTTTCAATTAAAAAAAATGTCGAATCGATTGCTGGCGGTTGCTGTGGCAGGAATCACCTTACTGCTAGTGCTCCTTTCTGTTATATCTATTCAGTATACCAATCGTATGGTGTCGCAGTATTCCACGCTAGTAGCCTCATCAATCGAAGTTAAACTGGAAATAGCAACGGCTCACCTTTGGTTCGAAGAGATTATTCTTGGCGATATACATGAATCGTTAGAAACTGTTTATCAACACCATGATAAAGCCAGCCACTATATTGATGCGATACTTGAAGGTGGTGATCCACTGGGTACGGTTGTTCCTGTTAATTCCCCGCAAATTCGGCAGAATCTTAAACAGGTAAAAAAATACCTGGCTCAATTTCGAGATATTACTCAAGAGCGCTTTAATTCAATAGACTATGCCGGAGCGGGTAGTGAGATTGATCAGAAATATGATGCTGTCTTTATTAAGCTGCTAAATCATATGGATAAGGTTACCAATGAATTGAAGTTATTAAGCAGACAGGATCTTGAACAGTTCAATTTAATGCAGCAACTGCTTATTTTAGTGATTCTCATTACTGCATCGGTAATCGGCTTTCTTTTATATCTTTATCGAAAAAATTTAATTACTTTATTTAATAATCAGCTGGCAATTAACCAGTCGC
>RCNF010001094.1_pt1 | contig 22239 bp, 17 predicted proteins | sample 2041311 | NCBI WGS metagenome assembly RCNF01 (sample SAMN09708228, study PRJNA481090) | Marine sediment metagenome, whole genome shotgun sequencing project. | biome: marine sediment; feature: ocean; material: sediment; isolation source: Sewage treatment plant 2 marine sediment (STP2) ... | reverse complement strand
CCGGAGATGTTCCGCCGCCTGCACAGTGGGTATTTTTCCATCCAGGATCATGTGGATCTTCACGGGTTGAACCTTCCCGCGGCAAAAACGCATTTTGACCGGTTCCTTGAACAGGCCATCACCACCGGCAAGCGGGGGGTGCTGGTGGTTCATGGCCGGGGGAGGTGCTCGCCAGGACCGCCGGTGCTCAAAAAAAACCTGACTCGCTGGCTGGTCAGCGGGCGCTGGAAACGCTGGGTCATTGCATTCACCAGTGCCAGGCCCTGTGACGGTGGCACCGGCGCCACCTATGTGCTGCTCAGACGAAGACCGAAACAGTGAACATCCACCAACGGCATCTTTCGGTCCAGGCCGGTGTTCTCGCCCTTTTGAAATCCTCGACGTAGCGATGCTACGCCTGCGGTTTCTAAATTGCTGCGGCCTTGGCCTGAACCGAAATCTACCATTTGTGAATGCACACTGATTTGAGGCTATAAGGATTGAAGGATTGGGAATGCAAAGATCGAATGGAGGGATATCGGATAAATGAATCCAGTGGATGCGATTAATTTATCAGAATTAGCTTTGTCCTTCAAGGGAGTCAAAGGATGCATGCCGCCGCTGTAATGACGACCCGATACATGACGTTGAGACCCGATGACAAAACACATACAAAGTTGTCTATACTAGTTTAAAGATATAAAAAATACAGATAGATACTATTGATACCGATTGGATCAATCCGCGATGACCCTCTCCGATTTTCCCGCAATGGTCGACACCCTCTGGCTTGACATCCGCCTGGCCACACTGGCCGATCAGACCCCGTATGGCATTATTGAAAAAGGTGCCATGGCCGTTGAAAACGGGCGCATCGTATGGCTGGGGTCGATCGAAACGCTTCCCGCGGATGCGTTGACGAAAGCCCGGTCGGTGAACCGCCTTGACAATGCCTGGGTCACCCCGGGATTGATCGACTGTCACACCCATCTGGTCCACGCCGGCAATCGTGCCAGAGAATTCGAAATGCGGCTGAACGGTGCCACCTATGAAGAGATCGCCAGGGGCGGCGGGGGCATCATCAGCACCGTAACCGCAGTCAGAAACGCCTTGGAAGCCGATCTGTATGAACAGTCCGCCGGTCGGTTGAAGGCCATGCTGGCCGAAGGGGTGACCGCCGTGGAGATCAAATCCGGTTATGGATTGGATACCGAAAACGAGTTGAAGATGCTTCGGGTCGCCCGGCAGTTGGGCCGGGAATTCCCGATCACCGTCATGGCGACGTTTCTGGGTGCGCATGCTCTGCCGCCGGAATACACGGGGCGGCCGGACGCCTATATCGATCTGGTGGTGGACGAGATGATTCCCGCCGTTGCCGCCAAGGGTCTGGCAACGGCCGTGGATGCATTCTGCGAACGGATTGCCTTCACGCCGGCACAGACCGAACGTGTCTTTACTGCCGCCCGGCAGCACGGTCTTCGGGTCAAGCTGCATGCCGAACAGCTCAGCGACAGCAACGGGGCTTCACTGGCAGCCAGGTTCGGTGCCCTGAGTGCCGACCACCTGGAACACCTGAGCGCGACCGGAGCGGCGGCCATGGCCGCCGCAGGCACCGTGGCCGTGCTGCTGCCCGGGGCTTTTTATTTTCTCAAGGAGACCTGCAAGCCGCCGGTGGGTCTGCTGCGCGGGCAGGGGATTCCCATGGCCTTGTCCACCGACTGCAATCCCGGCACGAGCCCCACGACGTCGCCGCTGCTCATGATGAATATGGCCTGTGTTAATTTCGGACTCACCCCGGCCGAAGCCCTTGCCGGTTTTACTGTCAATGCTGCCAGAGCGCTGGACATGCAAGATCAATGGGGAATCCTCGAGGTTGGCAAACAGGCCGATTTCGCGGTATGGGACATCGACGAACCGGCCGAACTGGCCTATCGCATGGGCGGCAATCCCTGCCGGATGACCGTCAAAGGGGGCGAGATTGTTTCCCGTTTGTCGTCAACCGCTCCGGGCTAAGGGCGATCTTGCGACAATGCATTTTCATGCACATGCAGCGATCGGAAACCGGATAACGCCAGTTGGTATAAGACGCAATACGTTAGGGTCCGAGCCATCCACATTACAGGAAAAAGATCGCCGCTGTACGAACAATAACGGGGTACAACCCACGTATTTCACGCTGGCTTGACCCCACTCATCTGACCGAGGAGACCATGCTTGAACTGATATCCGTATACCTGTCATTCACCGCTATCCTGGTAGCTTACGGCGCACAGGTCTGACCGTTTTTAGACGGCCTCGGGTATGCAAAGGCCGTGCTGATTTCCTACGGTCCCATCCTCGCCGTGCTGCCGCTGCGGTTGCGCTTCCTTGGGCAGACCAACGCCATCTTGTCGGATCCCGAACCACCCATCCAACGGGTGTTTCGTCTTCCTTGGCAAGCGTTCATGGCCGATCTGTCGGCCTGGCTCGTCGCCGGTCTCGTGATGGTTCTCATCTACTACGTCTTTTTTATCCCGTTTGCATCGACTGGCATTAAGGTCCTGGTCGGTTGTGCAGCCTTCGGCATATTCAGCGGCATGCTGGGCTACCTCTCCACCGAGCGGCGGATTGTCCGCAAACTCAAAGGGCGCAAAACGTTTTCCATGCCATCGGGAAACCTGTTGACGGTGAGTAAAAAGATCTTTGTCCTGATCGTGACGGTCTTGGGAATCATGGCATTTACAATTCTTTTAATGATGTTGCTGGATGTCTACTACCTGATCGGCCAGGATTTTTCCCAGCCTGAGATATATTGGGGTATTTTCAAGGAAATAGCCTTCGCCTTGTGCGTGCTGCTGGGCATATCCATGGTCATTGTCCGCCGATACGGCTCAAATCTGACGGAGATCCTGGACACCCAGCTTGCCGCCATGGACGAGATCAGCCGGGGCAACCTCGAAAAGCAGGTGCCGATTCTGTCCAGTGACGAATTTGCGCGCGTGGCCGAAAAAACCAACCTGATGATGCTGGGCCTGAAGGAAAGAGATTTCTGCAGGTCCAGTTTTGACAAATATGTATCCCCGGAGATCAGCCGCAAGATTCTCAACGACACCATCGCTCCGTCCGGAGAAATTCTTGATGTGACCATTGTATTTGCGGATCTGCGCAACTTCACCGGGTTTGCGGAAAAACGAAGCCCCATGGCCGTCGTGGAAATGATCAATCGCTATTTTACCGAGATGGAAGGTGTGATCAGCAGCCATGGCGGTGTGGTGCTCCAGTTCATCGGTGATGAAATCGAGGCGGTTTTCGACGCTTTGGGACCCGACGGGAATCATCCGGACCAGGCCGTGGCAGCCGCAGTTGCCATGCGCGCCGCGTTACAGCGGCTCAATGCGGAACGCCGTGAAGGGGGCGAGATAGAGATTCACCACGGCATCGGTATTCACAGCGGACCGGTTCTGGCGGGCAATGTCGGAAGTTTAAAGCGAAAAACCTATAGTATGCTGGGCGACACCGTCAATCTGGCCTCGAGGCTCCAGGTCCTCAATAAAAAGCTGGCTACCGACATCCTGATCAGCGGCGAGACCCGCAGCCGGCTCGCCTTATCGGACACCCGTCTGCGACCGATGGGCCAGCATACCGTCAAGGGAAAAACGGAAGCAGTGGATGTCTACGCGGTGGTGTAAAAACAAAACGTAAAATAAAGGAAACAGAGGTAAAATGAGCATTCAAGCGCAAGTGAAATGGATTGATGATCTGCAATTTGTGGCACGGGCTGGCAAGGGGCCTGCGGTGGTGATGGATACCTCGGAAAGCGGCGGCGGCGCCGGTCCAATGGAACTCATGCTCATGGGCGCCGCCGGATGCACGGCCATGGACGTGATCACGATTCTAAAGAAAAAACGCCTGAACGTGACCGGATTCAAGATCAATATCTCCGGGGATAGAGCCGAGGACTACCCCAGACGCTTTACCGACATTACCATCGAGTATGTGGTCTTTGGAACGGATATTAAACCCGAAGGCGTCCGGCAGGCCATCGACCTGTCGGAGAAAAAATATTGTGGCGCCATGGCCTCGCTTAATGCCCGGATCTCCCATACATTCCGGATTGAAGCCCCTGAATGAAAACCTTATCGTAAAACCGACGGCCTGAGCGGGTGCGAAAAAACTATTGTCCCCGGCCGGAGCGTCGTGTATTTGTGCAGCCGTTGCTAAATCAACCAACCCTATAGAGGATTCCAATGATTACCCTGCTCGACTATGGTGCGGGAAATGTGCGCAGTGTGATCAACGCCATCGAAAAGCTGGGCGAACGGATCACGGTGGCCAAAACCGGACGCGATATCCTGGATGCCGAAAAATTGGTTTTCCCCGGGGTGGGTAACTTCGGCAATATGATGCGTATCCTCAGGCAAAAGCAATTCGTCGAGCCGCTCGTGGATTACCTATCCTCAGGGCGTCCGTTTCTCGGGATCTGCGTGGGGATGCAGGCCTTGTTCGCGGGCAGCGACGAAGCACCGGATGAGAGGGGCTTGTGCATTCTGCCCGGGAGGGTGAAACGGTTCGACGTCGCCCTGGCCGTGCCCCATATCGGTTGGAACGGCATCAGCGCCCAACAGCCTACGGACCTGTTTTACGGGTTACAGGGCGACGAGAAATTCTACTTTGTGCACTCCTACCACGTCGTGGCCGATGATCCGGCGGTGACGCTCACCACTACCGATTACGGTGTTCCGTTTGTCAGTGCGATCCAAAAGGACAACATCCAGGCCACCCAGTTCCATCCGGAAAAAAGCGGGGCTTCCGGTTTGACTGTGCTGGAGAATTTCATCCGCAAGGACCGTCGGTTGGCGATCCCGGGTAAATGCCCGTCGCAGACCCGCCTGGCCAAGCGCATCATTGCCTGCCTGGATGTGCGTGCCAATGACCGGGGCGACCTGGTGGTGACCAAAGGCGACCAGTACGATGTGAGAGAAGACGGAAACGTGCGCAACCTGGGCAAACCGGTGGAACTGGCCGGACGCTACTTCGAGGAGGGGGCCGATGAGGTCACTTTTCTGAACATCACCGGATTTCGGGATTTCCCCTTGGAAGACATGCCCATGATCCAGGTGCTCAAGGAAACGTCCAGAAACGTATTCGTGCCGTTGACCATCGGCGGCGGCATCCGGGATTTCACCGACAAGAACGGCCGCACCTACACGGCCCTTCAAGTGGCGGCCGAGTACTTCCGTTCCGGGGCGGACAAAGTTTCCATCGGCAGCGACGCGGTGGATGTCGTCGAGGCGGTCCTGAAATCCGGCCAACAGACAGGCAAAAGCGCCATCGAGCAGATCTCCCACGTTTACGGAAATCAGGCCGTGGTGATATCCATCGATCCCCGCCGCGTCTATGTGGATTCACCGGATCAGACGCCTCATGCCACCATCGAAACGGCCATCCCCGGTCCGCAGGGCCAACGGTACTGCTGGTTCCAGTGCACCGTGAAAGGCGGGCGGGAAGGGCGGGATGTGGACGCTGTGACCCTGGCCCGGACATGCGAACAATTAGGGGCAGGGGAGATCCTGCTCAACTGCATCGACCGTGACGGTACCAACACGGGTTTTGACATTGAGCTGATCAACGCCGTGAAACAGGCGGTTTCCATCCCGGTGATTGCCTCCAGTGGCGCCGGCTGCGAAGCCCACTTTGCCGAGGTCTTCGAACACACCGATGTCGAATCGGCCCTTGCCGCCGGCATCTTTCATCGACGTGAAGTGCTCATCTCAGCAGTCAAGGCCTATCTCAAAGGCAAGGTCGAGATCAGGCTGTAGCTGATTGAAGTGCGATAGCTGGTTTGCAGCGTTCATCAGGTCTACGGAGATTGGCGGTCGGAATCCGTCCAGCCCATCTTTTTTTTCTTGACTGCAAAGCCATGCAGGATTTTTCGCCATCAGCCATCAGCCATCAGCCATCAGCCATCAGCCATCAGCCATCAGCCATCAGCCATCAGCTATCAGCTATCTCCTACCTGTGTAGCAGCCTTCGTAATCCAACGTGCAAAGGGGTGTCTCTTGCCTATTGAAAACGGCCCCGACCACCTCTCCGATAAACAGGGTGTGATTGCCCGGCGCCAGGGTCTGCCGAATGCGGCACTCCAAACTACCGATGCAGTCGGCCAGGATCGGGCACCCGGTTACGCCGTGGCGCCAGGCAATGGACCTAAATTTCGATTCAGGATCCGGGCCTTTGAATCGGCTCAATAGATCCTTTTGCTCCCTGGCTAGGATATTCAGGGCGAAATGTCCGCCTTTCTGCAACAGGTCATGGGAGTAACGGTTGGGATGAACGGCCACCATGACCAGCGGCGGGTCGTAGGACACCTGGCTTACCCACGAGGCGATCATTCCGTTGATGGTGTCGTCGCACCGGGTGGTTAGCACATAGATCCCGTAGGTCATGTGCGCCATGCAGTCGAGCAGTTCTTTATTCATTTTTTTCACGTGAGATGCGTTGACTCGAAGTTGGAATCTCCGGTGATGCGCTGCATTTTGCCGGAATTGCGTGCCTGCAAAACAAACTGACAAATTCCTCCCCTGTGTTCTATTCAATGATCCCGATGGCACTATCGATGGTGGTGCGATTGAGGTGGACACATTCTTTCAAAAGATAGAGGGCTTTATTAAAATTCCCCCCCTTTAATCCATCCCCATCTTTTTGGTTGTCAAGAATGAGTGCCTGTCTCTCCGTAGCGCCAGATATTTTCATCCACATCCAGTCGAATCTTCTTATAGTTGATAATGATGGTCGCGCCTGTTTTTTTAATTTCATCGAGCGCCTGCACGGAAAGATAATTTTTAAAATGCATTGCAGCGGCGGTTTCATCATGGTCAGCGGACGACTTGAGCAGGATGTAATCATGGGGGTGGCTGCTAATGAATCTGACGATTTCATCGGCATGCCGTTTGGTCAATCCGATTGCATGGAGTTGATAGAACAGCGATATCCAATACAACTCCTGCCGTGAAAAGACTGTCCGGACGGTTCTGCCCCATTTCACCTTGGTTCCGACCGGCAGGTAACCCAGCTTCATGTCATTGTTGATCATGCTTCGTTTGACCTTCAGGATATCGGCCGCTTCAAAAGAGCCGAACACTTCCTGACCGGGCAATAGTTGGTTATATAATGTTTTTTGTATGGCCATCTGTTCTCTTCCGTTACCATACGGGATGCTATAGTAGTTAAAACTATAGCTATAGTTAAGCATGTGACTGCCTGTGGAATCAAGATATAAAGTGTGTTTATATAGAAATATAAGAACACCTTGGTTCAAAAGAGCGGCCAGCGTCATATGTCGGCTTGGGCTGATTCATTTTTTGGTCTCCGACACGGCCGGCACCATCATCCAGCGAGTCATGGTGGACACTGAAGACGACACGTGCAAGACGAATGCGCCTGTGCAGAACCGCTTTTCCTTCGGCGAATCCGCACGGCATACCAGCGCCCAGGGGTATGCCATGCCGGTCACCCGCGTGGAAGCCTTGACAATCTGGAAAGAAGCCGAGCAGGCTGGACTGATCCACAAGGCATTTCATCCTGGATCCAGGGAATCCAGGCCGGAAACCAGTATCTGCAACTGCGGCAAGGATTGCTGCGATACGCGTCGAATCTGGCGGGAGGAGAGCGCCTGCCTGTGCTGCGGGGTTTGCGCCCGGTTCTGTCCGGAATCGGTGATCTCGCTCAAGGATGGGTTGAGGAAGGTCGTCATTTTGCCCCCGCGATTGCGTAGGGTTTAGAATCGACCAAGCGCCGCATCTTTATCGGGCAACTGATGATGGGGAGTGCCACTTAAGGCGTCTTGCGATACCCTACATCATCATAATACTTCATTTTTGCGGGTTGGCTGAAATCATTGGTTTCAATGGCTTGGGCTAAGGATTCCTCATTGTCGCTCTGTTCCGGACCGATCTTGGCAACGTTCTGCGATTGATTGGGGTTCGGTTTCATTGAGCCAACCAGTTTCTACAGCGATACGCGTAAAGAATGATGAACTCGTAAAAAGTCGCATTTCCGACGGATTCGGATCAAGGCTTGCGGGCCGCGAAAGCGAGCTTCGGCGAGCGAATGGCAAATCGATCAAGATCCTTACGGCGAACATTCATGTTCCATCCTGAGGAAGGAGGCGTACTTACGGTACACCGCAGTGACGAAGGATGACGCGTAACGCAGATATTTATCCGCCTCAGGCGGATCGGGTTTTTTGCGAATCCGTCAAATCTTATAGATCACCCGTCTCTCAGTGATAATGATATCGACATGTTTGTCGTGGGATTCCATGGGCACTTGGGGGACCAGCTGTCCCTCGAACACCAGGCCCACCTTGCGGGTGGTCATGGGCAGGTCGGGGATGATCCGGTCGTAGTATCCGTCACCGGATCCGATCCGCCCACCTTTTTCATCCATGGCGATTCCGGGAACGATGGCGATATCGATTGAATCCAGCGGAACCGGCTTGCATTTGGCCGGGTTCGGTTCCAGAATTCCCCGCGGGCCGTTGATGAGATCCTTGTCCGGGTTGTCCACTTTCATCAGTTTCATTTTGGATTTGGCCGTATCAAAGGCGGGAAGCACCACGATTTTGTTGAATTCATAGGCCCGCTTGATAATGGCATCCGTGGCCACTTCATTTTCCGTGTTCACGTAAAGCATGACAATCTTGGATTCGAGAAAGTTGGCGAACTCAAACAGTCGATTTTCGATAACGCGGGTGTTTGCTTCGAGCACATCGCTGGCAAGTGAATTGAAGAAAGTCGATATTCCATTTCTGATTTCCTGTTTTTTTTCCCGAACTTCATCCATTGACATCTCCATCTTTGTTTTTTGTATCTGGTCGCAGAAACTCACCGATAACAGTTAAACCCTTTCCCGCGAGAAAAGCACGGGGGAAGGATCATATTGATGACAACGATCAATTTTCCGACCGCTCACACCCACGGCTGCAAGCAGCCGGAGATGTGCTGCCTATCACGGTTCTACCGGCAATCATGATTGACTAATTAGACCACTTGAGATAAGCTCGCGCTTGATTTTGCCTTCGGTGTTCGCCTATAGGCGTTAAGACGATTAATTTGGCCAGGCTAAAGGGAGGACGCCGTATTTGCTATACTTCGACGACCGATAACGCAGACCAAGTTAGTTGTCTTAAAGCCTATGTCATCGGTATGCCGTTCACCGCCCCCATAACAAACTGTCACCGCCACCTGGAATCTGATGTATGGCCCCGTTTAAACGTGATTTTGGATAATAAGGACAAATATGCTGGAAATCAAGCTCGTCAGAGAAAATTTGGAACTGGTCAAAACAGCCATGCAAAACCGTGGGACGGCCTTTGATTGGGAGGCCTTTCAGGCCCGGGACACCCGGCGAAAAACCATCCTTTTCGAATTGGAAGAACTCCGCCGCCAGCGCAACAGCGTGTCCGACCAGGTCGCCCGGATGAAACGCAGCGGGGATAATGCCGATGCCATCATCGATCAAATGCGGGATGTGTCCACAACCATCAAGAACTTGGAAAGAGATTTGGGAGAAGGCGAATCGGCCATCGGCGAGATGATCATGGCCATGCCCAACATCCCGCACGCAAGCGTGCCGGTGGGCAAAACCGAAACGGACAACGCCCTGGTCAAAACGGAGGGTGAACCCACTGTCTTTTCCTATGCACCCCTGCCCCATTGGACCATCGGGGAGAATCTGGGAATCCTGGATTTCACCCGCGCCGCCAAAATCGCCGGCGCACGCTTCCCCCTCTATCTGGGTGTGGGAGCCCGCCTGGAGCGCGCGCTGATTAACTTCATGCTGGACCTGCACACCACGGAACACGGGTATAAAGAGGTGCTCCCGCCATTTATCGTCAACCGGAAAAGCATGACCGGCACCGGCCAGCTGCCCAAGTTCGAGGCGGACCTCTTCAAGCTAGAGGGGTTGGACTACTTTCTCATCCCCACTGCTGAAGTCCCGGTGACCAACATCTACCAGGAGGAGGTTCTGGACGCGTCACAGCTGCCGGTCTTTTTCACGGCCTGTACCCCCTGTTTCCGCTCCGAGGCCGGCTCCTACGGCAAGGATACGCGCGGGTTGATCCGGCAGCACCAGTTCAACAAGGTGGAACTGGTCAAATTCACCCGGCCGGAGGTCTCCTACGACGAACTGGAATCGCTCCTGGACAATGCGGAAACCGTGCTTCGACGGCTTGAACTGCCCTACCGGGTGATCACCCTGTGTACCGGAGACATCGGTTTTTCCGCAGCCAAAACGTATGACATCGAAGTGTGGATGCCCGCCCAGGGGGTCTATCGGGAGATCTCCTCATGCAGCAACTTCGAAGATTTTCAGGCCCGGCGAGCCAACATCCGCTTCAAGGAAAAAGGCAAAAAAGGCACCCGGCTGGTCCACACCCTGAACGGCAGCGGCCTGGCCGTGGGCAGGACCCTGGCGGCCCTGTTGGAGAACTGTCAACAGGAGGACGGCTCCGTCGTCATCCCGAGAGCGCTCAGACCATACATGGGCGGAACGGAAAAAATACCCTCGTGAGACACGACCAATTCCCGGATGATATCCAGCCGCACCTTATCCCTGAACCCAGTGGAGAACTCGTCTACCGATGCCTGGGCTGCCCTGCCGAACACGGCATCGAATCCCTGCTTTACACCTGCCCGGACTGCGGAAGCGTACTGCTCATCCATGACCGGCAGTTCGATCGGCTAAAGACCATTGACGGCGAGCATTGGCAGCGCATAATAGACTACCGGCGCATGCTCAAGATCCCGGCCGTAAAAGGCATCTACCGCTACCACGAGTTCATCGGTCCCGTCATCCCTCTGGATTCGGTGGTTTACCTGGGAGAAGGCCACACCCCCGTGGTGGAGGCCAACGGCCTTCTCCAGGCCAAAGCAGGCATGCGTTTTTTTTACAAGAACGACGGTCAGAACCCCAGCGCATCCTTCAAGGACCGGGGAATGGCCAGCGCCCTGAGCTACATCAATTTTCTCATTCGGCAGGGGCTGGTCGACCAGGTGCTCTCCATCTGTGCGTCCACTGGGGATACCAGCGCCGCCGCGGCTCTATACGCCGCTTATCTCAAACCCCGGATCAAGTCGGCGGTCCTGCTGCCCCACAAGAAAGTAACCCCCCAGCAGCTCTCCCAACCGCTGGGAAGCGGGGCCGACGTCTTCGAGATACCCGGGGTGTTCGACGATTGCATGAAAGTTGTCGAAGCCCTTTCCGAGCAATACAACGTGGCCCTGCTCAACTCTAAAAATGCCTGGCGCATTTTAGGACAGGAGTCCTATTCCTATGAAATCGCCCAGGACTTCGACTATGCCATGGCCGACAAAGTTGTGGTGGTGCCCATTGGAAATGCGGGCAATATCACTGCCGTGATGAACGGATTTCTCAAGTTCCATGAGGTAGGTATCATCGACGCCCTGCCTAAAATCGTGGGTGTGCAATCCGTCCACGCCAACCCCGTATTCCAATACTACAGCGAACCGGATTCCAGTAAACGAAAATTCGTGCCCATGACCGTCAAACCCAGTGTGGCCCAGGCCGCCATGATCGGCAACCCGGTCTCCATGCCCCGGGTGATCCATCTGGTGGATCGCTACAACCAGGTTGCCGGCCGTCAGCGGGTCTTCTTTGTGGAGGTGGCCGAACAGGACATCATGGACTGGCAGCTCACGGCCAATCGCAATGGCCACATCGCCTGCACCCACGGCGGTGAGTCGCTTGCCGGGCTGCAGGTGGCCCTTAAAAAAGGATTTCTGGATTCCAACGAAACGGCCATCGTGGATTCCACAGCCCACGCTCTCAAATTTTCAGGTTTCCAGGACATGTATTTTCAGAACCGCTTTCCGGATGGATTTGCCGTTTCTCCAGACCCTTCACTGGTCAATCAGCCACGCTATGTCCATCCGAAACACCTGACGCAGGTGCCTGCACCGGGAAAACCACTGGAACCGGGGGCAATGGCCGTCTTCGTTGAAGCCATCTCCCGGCAGATCGCCGCTGAACTCGGATTAAAGAAGAGGACCTGACACGGTGTTGAAAACACGTCATGGGCGCAGCCAAGACAAGGCAACATTTGCATCATAATTAGAATTTATGGATGACAATTGAGCATTTGGTGTCGAATGGTAACGCCGTATAGCCGGGCGCAGTCGATTTTCAACAGCCTGCTGAACGGACATCATCGGTTTCCGGTGGCAACGGGGATTGACCCCAAGCCGGAACCCCAACGAAAAAGACAGGTAAACGGCCATGGTCATGAAACAACCGAACCTTTTTCTACGCCCCCTCCTTCGCAGGATTCACCTGCCGGTACTGGCGTTTATCCTGCTGTTCCTGACGGCGGACACTTATGGCGCCATGCTATACAAAAACTACGTGGTGCGCTACGACCGCGGCTGGGATATCCTCTGCGACCCCTACCAGGTCCAGCAGGGGGATTGGGTGCTCAAGATCTTCCGCCAGAAAGGGGAGCTTGCTCACAACGATTTCAGGGAGTTTCTGGGCGTTTTCGAGCGCCTCAACCCCCATGTGAAAGACATCGACAGGATCCGTCCCGGGCAGGTGGTGGACATCCCGCTGAAAAAGCTGCCCCCGGGCACCCTGCCGGGCCAAGCCTCCGGTGTGGTCACCATCCCGGTCGTCATGATCAGCAGCCCCAAAGAAATGATGGAAAAGCATACCCGGACCTACACCATTCAAAGGGGCGACACCGTCTCCACGCTGATTGCCAACCAGTTCGGCGGCCGATACGGAAACACCACTTACAGCCAGGGGCTGGAGCTGTTCAAGGCCGCCAACCCACACATCAAGGACCTCAATCGAATTTACGCCGGGCAGAAGATTTACATGCCCGATCCTTCAATCCGAGAACAGAGCTGGTACAGCGCCCTGTTCGATGAAGCCGGTAATCTGGTCGAACAGATAACGGATGCCGAGGAAACCGAACCCGTTGAACCCCAACCCGCCGTTGCGCCTGCTCCGGAGATGGCCGCGCTTCCCTCGGAGACGGCCGGCACCGGTCCGGCTGCCGAAGCTGCATCGGCGATCGGGGGCCGCCTGCTGGACAAGGGGACCTATTTTTTCCCCATGAAACAGGGCAAGGATTTCGAGCTTGACCTTTCCCGCTACCCCATGATCGACCTGCAGAACGGGTCCAAGGTGATTCTGACATCCCAGGATCGGGTGATGAATGTGGATCTGCCGCTGATTCAATCTTACTGGGATAATGTCAAGGCGGTGAAGGTATCCGACAACGCCTCGTCCCAGGACATTCTGGAAGCCGTCTTTTCGGCCTTTTCAGGAGAAGCATCCAGCAACCACCTGGCCTTTGACGATGGGGGGGTAAGCATCAAGCTCAGCGCCAAATGGATCCGCACCGAACCGTCGGCCGATGGCCGCGTCCCCCGCCATTCCTGCATCACCCCCATCATGTCCGCCTCCGAGCGAACCCACGATAGCATTGTCCGCTACCTGGACCAGAACGACATTCTCATCAAGGAGATCCTGTCCGGGACGCCGGAGGCAACACGGCGGCCGATTCGCACGGAGGCAGCGGCAGATGTTGGCAGCATCGACGGCACCAGCCAGAAGGCACTTATCGATTCGTTTGCCGCCTTAATGGGATTTCACTACTCACCCAACACCAGCATCAGCTTCCCCTATGCCGGCATTCAGGTCCAGGCCCTGTCGAACCTGCTCTCTTTCGGGAACGGGAGGGAAATCCTCATCGATTTCGGAGACCTTTACGGTGATGCGGTAAATGCCATCAGGGGTACGGGGCTCGAGATCCTGCAAATCAATGTAGACGCCGGACCGGTGGAAATCATTCAACGCCTGATGGAAACCGCTGGTATGGGCTATACGGCATCCCCCATTTTTTATGGAGCGAACCGGCCTGCTGAGTTCAACACAGCCATTTCTGTCAGCGGCATTCTCATTCCAACTGACACCGGAGAAAATCGACTGATTACCGATAAACAGATACCAGAATTGATCATAACCTTTCTACAGGACCAGGACATCAAGCTGGTGCGGATCAAAGACACAGCCCGACTATAGTCTTATCGAAGGATTGCCGGGATAGATGAATCAACCCGGACACGCTCATAATAAGGAGAACGTCCATGGCACGTTGGCGACCGGATGCAATACTTTTTTTACTTTTTACCGTGCTGCTGTTTTCAGCATGCGTCACCACAGGCGTTTCCCACCAGGATAAAAAAAAAGCATCTGCCGCCATTAACCTGGGAGAAGCCCACATGAGCGGCGGGAATTATACGGCAGCACTGGGAGAACTGCTCAAAGCGGAAAAATTAAACCCAACCGATCCCTTCCTGCATAACGATCTGGGCCTGGTATATATGGCAAAGGAGAGGTTCGATCTTGCAGTGGTGCATTTTGAAAGAGCGGTACAGCTGAGACCCGACTACTCCTTGGCCAAAAACAACCTGGGGAGTGCCTATCTGGTTCGGAAAGAATGGGACAAAGCCATCATTGTTCTGGAGGATGTGAGTGGAGACATGCTTTACGCCACGCCTCACTTTCCATTGTCCAATCTGGGCTGGGCCTACTACAACAAAGGGAATTATGACAAGGCCCGTCAATATTTGAAAGAGGCGCTGGATCTGCAGCCGGAATTTTATGTCGCCCAGTTGAATCTGGGCAGGACCTACCTGGCTTCCGGGCAACTGCACGCCGCGCTGTCCATGCTAGAAGCGGCGGCACAACTCAATCCCAAAGACCCCGCCTTGCTATTGGAGCTGGGAAGAACGTATCGCCTGTTGGGAGACTACAACAATGCCAGAATGGCCCTGAAGGCGGCCATTGAATATACTGAAGATTCGGAACTGGCCGTCGAGGCATCCGAGGAATTGAACAAAATCTACCAGTAACCGCACCACTATTCATCTGCACATCACCCGTTCGCCGGTGGATGGTTGGCCGAGGGAAACGTTATGACCAGAGACGACCGCTCGACTGAGCATTTACCGTCCGACCTGCTGCAGCAAAAAATCGCGGAACTGACCCGCCACCAGACCGAGTTGAAAAGGGTCAACCAGTCCCTCGTCGGCGAAAGGCAAGCGCTCAAAAGAAAACTGACCGATTGCTCCCGTTTTTTACAGGCATCGACCACCGGCCTGATATCGCTGGACAAGTCCGGTCTCATCGACGGCGTCAGCCCGCGCGCCGTCGACATGCTCGGCGCAGACCAAGCCTACTTGCTGAAAAAACCCATCAGCCTGTTCATCGCACCAGAAGACCAGGCCGTTTTTTTCATCAATCGTAGTCGGATTTTCGCCGGAGCCCAGAAAGAGCCTTTTGAACTCCAACTCAAGACAAAGGACGGAGCCGTATGGTCCGCCAGGGTAAATGCCCAACCGGTGGAGACGCCGAACCAGAATCTGCCCGGCATGCTGTTGGCCGTGGAAGACATTACCCCTTATCGACAGGCCTTGGAAAACCTGCAGCTCAAGGAGTACTTTGTCAACCTGCTGTTTTCCATCATCGATGACCTTTCCATCTGTTCCCCGGCCGATATCGACGAAATTATTGTCTACGCTTTAGAAAAAGTCGGATTGGTCTCGGGGGCGGACCGGGTTTATGTATGCCTGTTTCATGATCGGAAGACCCGGCTATCCATCACGCACGAATGGCTCAGCGACGGAATCGGAACCCCGGCACCAAGCCTGCAGAACGCCAGTTTAGATCCCTTTTCCAGGGTTCTGAGCCAGGTGAAAAAGAGCAGTACTGTCACCGTTGCGGATATGGATACCCTGACAGCGATGGATGTCGCCGCCCATGAGGGGTTCCATTCTCCGGGAGTCAAATCGTTTCTGTTCACCCCCTTGTTTTACGGCCGCTACCTGCTGGGCATCATCGGCTGTGATGCAGTCAAACAACCGGTGGCCTGGTCCAGCGAAACACAAAACCTGGTCAAATGCGTCGGCAGCACCATCGTTAATGCATTGATCCGGCGGCAGGCCCAGAAGGCGCCGGCCAAGATTCGCGAGACGATCCTTCAATTCGTCACACCCGGGGCTCAGGCGGCCGGCGACGACCTCATCGACTACAAAGGCCCCATCGAGATAATCGATAGTGAGGTCAGGGCCGAGGTAGAGGATGAGGCACACTGGCGTTTCGAAGAAGGGGAGCCCGATGACCCGGGCATGCTGAGCACCGCACTGCTCAAGGACGGCAAAACGGCCAATATCGCCTGCAAGCACTGTAACCGCCAGAAGCTGCTGGACATTTCCGAAATCCGGACCATCGGCACACGACTGAAGGCCACCTGCGCCTGCGGCAATGAAATGTACATCAAAATCGAACTTCGCCGTGAGCATCGCAAAAGGGTCAACCTCGACGGCGTGTTTATCCGCGGTCGTGGCGACCGGCTTGCCTTGAAATCGGACGACTGGGGAAGAATACAGATCGACAACATCTCTCGCCATGGCATCGGTTTCAAGGTCGTCGGCAAACCGGACGTGCGCGTCAACGACCAATTCCGGGTCAAGTTCACCCTCGACAATACGGCCGGCTCGGTTATTCAAAAGGCGGTGGTGGTGCGTTCGGTGGCCGAAGAGACGATCGGCTGCCAATTCGTGGGTGAAGACGCCTGTGATGTGACCATCGGCTTCTACATGATGACCTGATCGGCCGCGAGGGACAGATGTCGGGAGACTGAAGTCGGCGGTTTGTTTGCTGCACCGTGTAATTAGAGCCTATCTTAAAAAAAAGTCTTCTCGATAGGGAATGTCCACATGTCGAAGTTATTGAGGCCGGTTATTTTGGCGAAATGGGTGCTTCCGGTGATGCTTTTGCTGCCGGTTTGGGTGCTGTCGGTCCATGCGGAGGATTTATCCTGCCGGTATTGCGGAATGAAAAAAACGCAGTTCGGCCACTCCTGGACGATCATCACCCATTCAGACGGGAATGAAGAGATGACGTGCTCGATCCATTGCGCGGCCATCGACATGGCACTTCATACCGATAAACCGGTATCCCGAATCACGGTGGGAGACTACGGCACCCACAAACAAATTGCGGCGGAATCAGCCTTCTGGGTGATCGGAGGGAACAAGACAGGGGTGATGACCGCCCGGGCCAAATGGGCATTTGAAACCAAAGCCGATGCCGACCGGTTCATCGAAGCCCACGGCGGGAAACACGCCGACTTCGACGCGGTCATGAAAGCGGCTTTCGAAGACATGTATCAGGACGCCCTCATGATCCAGAAAAAGCGACAGATGATGAAGTTTCGAAAAGATGCCGCCAAAAAGTGAGCGCACATCCCCTGTTTTCAGGGCGGCCCCACCCGCTAGAATTTATCTTTCGGTGGGAGGCATCGGCCTGCTGATTCTCGCCCTTGTATCCTACGGGTTCTATATTGGCGAACGCATGACTTCCCTGGACGCGCCAATGATGAACGCTGTCAGCAAAATCAAGCTGGAGGCAGCTATCACCGGCCTGATGATCGAGGAGATATTGGCGAATGGTATCGTCGGCGGGTTGGAGGAGAACTGGGAACCACTGGTCATGGCGGTAAGCACCCTTCGGCGACTAACGGAGGCGCAGGCGGATTGGAAAACGGCGCTGCTTCCTTTTCTAAGCGCCGGCCTTCAGAACGACATCGATGAATTGGAAATCAAGCGAGCGGAATGGGAGGCCGGCGCGAACCGTCGCGTTCGAGAAGAGGCGCATGATTTTATACAGGACGACGCCGAGCTTCATTACCAGGCCGTCTTTTTTGAGTTCATGGAGGTCGTGAGCCGACTGGAGAATCGTGTTCAGGAGATCCTGGCCGAAAATTTAAGACGGTTTCGATATGCACAGGGGGTGCTCATTCTATCCTGTCTGGGGCTCACCCTGCTGGCCGGCATGGTTCTGTTTCGCTTCGAACGGCAACGGACCCGGCATCTGAAGGAACTTCTTCTGGCCGGGGAGCGGCTAACCATCGAGGTCGAGGATCGAAAGCGAACGGCCCGGGTACTGTCTGAGCAGACCGAGGAACTGGAACGGAGCAACCGAGATCTCCAGCAGTTCGCCTATGTCGCCTCCCATGATCTTCAGGAACCCCTGCGGATGGTGTCGAGCTATGTCAAACTGCTGGAACGGCGGTACAAGGGAAGGCTCGACGCCGATGCCGACGACTTTATCGGTTTCGTGGTGGATGGCGCCGCGCGAATGCAGAGAATGATTCGAGACCTGCTGTCCTACTCCCGGGTGGGAACCTGTGGTAACCCGACGTCCTTGACCGACACCCTGGAGATCTTCCGTCAGGTTGTCGCCAACCTTCGGGTGGCCATTGAAGAGAGCGGTGCCCGGATCACCCATGATCCCTTGCCCGTAGTGAAGGCCGATCCGACCCAGCTGTCCCAGCTGTTCCAGAATCTGATCGCCAACGCCATCAAGTTCCGTCGGGAGATACCGCCGGAGATCCATGTCTCCGCCGATCGGAATAACCGGTTTTGGGCCTTCTCCATCCGGGACAACGGTATCGGACTCGATCCCGAGTTCGCCGATCGAATCTTCACCATCTTTCAGCGACTCCATACCCGGGAGGACTATCCGGGAACCGGCATGGGGCTCGCGATCTGCAAAAGAATCGTGGAGCGCCACCGCGGTACCATCTGGGTGGAATCCGTGCCAGGCCTCGGTTCGACATTCCACTTCACTTTGCCGGCGAGTGGTAAAAGTGTCAAGGATTTGTAAAATGGAAGGCAAGGTAATAGACATTTTGCTGATTGAGGACAACCCCGGCGACGCCCGACTGCTTAGGGAGGCATTGGGGGAATGCAGAATGGACCACCGCCTGGAGGTGGTGACCGACGGTGTCGAGGCGCTTCGATACCTTCGGCGGGAAGAACCCTACTCGAGGGGATTTCGGCCCGACCTGATCCTGCTGGACCTCAACCTGCCGAGGAAAGACGGCCGGGAAGTTCTGAAGGAGATAAAAACGGATGCGGTGCTGCGGCGGATTCCGGTGATGATCCTGAGCACCTCCGAGGCCGAAGCGGATATCCTCACCGCCTACGACTGCCACGCCAATTGCTACATCTGCAAGCCGTTGGATCTGGAGGCCTTTTTCGAGGTCGCCGAATCGATTCGCCGATTCTGGGTTGACACGGTTAAGCTTCCGGCAAAGGATACCCCATGATTCATAGCATTCGGGCCCTTCTGATCGAAGACAATCCCGGCGATATCCGGTTGATTCAAGAGATGCTTTACGAAGCGGACCCGACCGGTTGCGAAGTGACGGTTTTCGATCGGCTGGCGGAGGGGCGGGCGGCGCTGGAAGCAGGCGTCTATGATGTAGTTCTGCTGGATCTGACCCTGCCCGACAGCGTGGGGTTGGAGACCCTCTCCTGCCTCTGTCCCGGCGTTACTGCCGTGGCGGTGATCGTTCTGACCGGCCTGGACGACGAAGCGACCGCCGTGGAGGCACTCCGGAAAGGGGCTCAGGATTATCTGGTCAAAGACCGAATGACCCCGGAGGTCCTCCTGTGCTCAATTCGCTACGCCATTGAACGCAAACGGGTGGAACAGGCCTTGCTGGACCGGGAGCGGGAGTTGGAGGCCCAGACCCGGGATCTGGAGGAGGTCAATGCGGCCCTCAAGGTGCTCCTGAAGCAGCGGGAGGCAGACAAGACCGAACTCGAGGAGCGATTGGTGTTCAATTTTCGGGAATTGGTGAAACCGTTGCTTGAGAAGCTCAAAACCAGCGGGCTCGACCAGCGTCAGAAGGGGTTTCTTGAGATCGTGGAAACCCAGTTAAACGATATCCTGTCCCCCTTCCTACGCGGGGTTTCTCAAGGATATCTAAAACTTACTCCCACGGAAATCCAGGTGGCCAACCTGGTCAAACACGGTAAAAGCACCAAAGAGATCGCCAGCCTCATGAACCTGTCGGCCCGGACCGTGGAGGTCAATCGCAACAATATCCGCAAGAAAATCGGGATCACCAATAAGAAAGTGAATCTCAGGACCTATCTCCTTTCCATCCGATAATATCTAGATTTTATAAGTATTCCATACGTAATGTTCTAGTCTTTACTTTTCCCCGCCTTCCGTCACAATTAAGATCAAGGATATTCCAGCCAGTCCTCTCAAGGACCCGAAAAGAATTCTCACCCTCGCCCTGGGATCGACATGAAATCATTCTCAATCTTTTTTGGCCTGCTTGCGCTTTTCGTCATTCACGCTCTCCCAGTCCCGGTGATGGGCCAAGAGCCGCTTCCCGCACACGAACTGGATGAGGTCAGCATCACCGCGACCCGGATTGAACGCAAGACCGCCGAGGTTCCGGCGAGTGTGGCGGTGGTCGGTGAAGAGGCCATTCAGGAGACCCCGATGACCAACATCAAGGAAGCCATTCGGGGGATTCCGGGTGTTCTAATCGATAGCCCCAACCGGGGGTACGACTCTCGAATTATCATTCGAGGGGCCGGTCTCAAGGCCCGGTACGGGGTTCGGGATATCATGGTCCTTCTCGACGGCGTTCCAATCACCGACCCCGACGGCCTGACCCGGTTGGATTTCATCGACACCCAGTTGATCGACCAGGTGGAGGTGGTCAAGGGCCCCAATTCGACCCTGTGGGGCGCTAACGCCGCCGGAGGGGTCATCAACATGAGCACCAAAAGTCCATTTGAGCGGGAAGGCGGCGTGGCCAAAGTCGGGGTCGGGGATTATGAAACCCGGAACTACCACCTGTCCTATTCCGACAACATCGCCGAGACCGTCTACTACACCCTGAGCGGCAGCCGGCGGGAATCGGATAATTCCTGGCGACGCTGGAATGAATTTGAAACCAACCAGGCCTCCCTTCAAGGTGCGATGATGCTCAATGACGGATCGACCCTGGAGAGCTATTTTGGATACACCAACGCAGACATCCAATTACCGGGGAAACTGAACGAGAGCCAGTTCGAGAAATACGAGATGACAGGCGAGGCCCCAGAAACCGATGGACCCTGGCAATACTCAGGGCGGTATTCAGATATTTTTTTCGTCAATGCCAAGTATACCAAGGAAGTGGGGCCGTGGGAATTCAAACCCGTTCTCTACCTGAACAAATGGACCCATGAACACCCCATCACCGGCCGAATCAACGATGCGGACACCAACACCTTCGGGGCCGATCTTCAGGTCAACCGGGACCACCGCCTCGCCGGTATGGAGGGCATACTCACCTTCGGTGCCACCGGACGGTGGGACGACCAGGAAACCGAATATTACCGGTATGCCGATTTTGCCACAACACCGAGGGGACGGATCACCGAGGTGCTTTCTGATCGAAGGGGCGATTTGATCGAGACCCAGGACCGCCAGGTTGATCTTTATGGGTTCTACGTTCAAGAATCACTCCGACCCACCGACCGGTGGATCGTCGATATGGGACTGCGCTACGACGAGATCCAGATGGATATCACCGGCACGCGGACCGAGGAGTACAGTTACAGCAGGGGGATGTATATTGCGGCGGAAGATCCCGATGACGTCCGAAAGAATTTCAACGGGTTCAGTCCCAGGATCGGAGCCACCTTCAAGTTCACCGACTGGTTAAATCTGTACTGCAACTTCTCCCAAGGCTTTCAAACCCCTACCGAGGGGGAAGTCAGCGATAACCCGGATCTGAATCCGGTGACCATTCAAAATTACGAAATTGGGCTCAAAACCCGGACCCGATCATGGGTGATCGATTCTGCCGTCTACTACTCCCCGGTAGAGGATGAGGTGGTCCAGGTGATCGGGCCGGGCGGAGATAGCCAATACGTCAATTCCGGGGAAACCCTGAAGCGGGGGTTCGAGTTTTCCGGTGCCTGGCACCCCCCCTGGCAGGCCCTTGCCGGATTGGAATTCGGCGCCGGTTATTCCTACACCAACTATACGTTCGAGGATTTTACCGAGCCGGTTCGGGTAGGCTTCGAGGTTGTTAATATGGACCGGAGCGGCAACACCCTGCCATTCATCCCGGCCCATCAGTATTCCTTCTATGGGCGTTACCGCCACACGTCAGGGATGACATTCAAACTGGAAACCTTTTCATGGGGGTCCTACTACGTGGATAACGCCAATACAGAAAAATACGGAGGATATGACTTCGCCACCAATGCCTTCATCGGGTACGAAAGGGGGCCTTTTCAGATATCGCTCAATGTGGACAATCTGTTCGATAGTTATTACGCCGTGGAGGTCGAAAAAGACACCCAGGGCGTCAAACGATATACACCG
>RCNF010000384.1_pt1 | contig 22265 bp, 12 predicted proteins | sample 2041311 | NCBI WGS metagenome assembly RCNF01 (sample SAMN09708228, study PRJNA481090) | Marine sediment metagenome, whole genome shotgun sequencing project. | biome: marine sediment; feature: ocean; material: sediment; isolation source: Sewage treatment plant 2 marine sediment (STP2) ... | reverse complement strand
TTGACGTTTTGCCCGCCGGGCCCGCCACTGCGAGAAGCCTTGAAGACAAGCTCGTCCTCGGAAATGGATATGCCACTGGTAATTTCAATCATCATATCTGACTCTGAACTGCCAGGACAAAGGCGGCGACTTTCCGCCCGGCCTCTCGAACGATGGTCGGCCCAACGGCAAGGACCTCAGAATTGGCTCAGGAAGCGCAGGTCGTTCTCAAAGAGCAGGCGGATGTCGGTTATGCCGTACTTCCGCATGGCCAGCCGCTCGATGCCGAAGGCAAGGCCGTGCCGCCGGCCGGCGGCGAGGATCTCGGCGCGGTCGCGGCTCTCGAGCCACGGCCGGATCAGTTCCTCGAACTCCGCCCTGTGTTTGATGCGGCCGCCGACGTGGCGGAATCTGGGCTCTTTGAGACGTGGTTCCTCGAAGATGTCGACGGCCCCCAGCCACTTGCGAATCGGGCCCCCGACGATGGCAGCCCAACCGTCGCGACAGGGGAAGAGTTCCCACGGCACCAGTGTGTGGCAATCTCCCTTGCGTTTCGGATCGTGGCCAAGGTGGAGGTGCTCCACGAGGGCGATCTCGATGTTATCGAGCATGGCTTCCTGTAACGAGACATCAACGTGGCGTCCGCGCCCGCTCTGTTGCCGGCCGAACACCGCCGCCAACGCTCCGATGTAGGCAGCCATTCCGGCGCTGCAGTGAGCCACATGAAAACCACCGACCAGGGGTTCCCGGTCGGGATCGCCGGTGAGGTGCATGCCACCGCCCGTAGCGTACGCGACGATCTCGTCCCCGAGAAAATCGCGGTACGGTCCGTCCTGGCCGAACGGCGTCACCGACACGACGACGATCTCTGGTCGGTCGGCCGCGAGCTCGTCGTACGACAGCCCGGTGCCGTCGAGTGTTCCTGGTGGATGGTTGTCGATGACCACGTCGGCGGTCAGCGCCAGCTGCCGGACCATCTCTCGGCCGGCGGTGGTTTGGAGATCCACCGAGACGCTCTTTTTCGCAGTGTTGAGCCACAGAAACGGAATGCTCGTCTCGGGTCCGGGTTGGCCGGCGAACGGGCCGCACGAGCGGCAGGGATCGCCACCTGAAGGTGATTCGATCTTGATCACCTCGGCCCCATAGGTGGCAAACAGCTTGCCGCAGTAGGGCGCGGCCACACCGCTGGCGAGTTCGAGGACACGGAGGTGGCTGAGTGCACCGCTCACGATGGATTGCCCGCTCCAGACGACCCGGAGTCAGCACCGCCCCGCTTTCGCTTGCGACGCCGCCCACCGAATGGGGTGAGCACTGGATTGAGTAGGACGCAGTCCTCCGGGAGCTCGATCAGATAGGCGATGAAGTCGGCCACTCTCTCCGGTGGCAGCGCATCCGGCGGCATCGGGACCGGTCCGTTCTGTTCCCACAAAGGGGTTGCGACGGCATCGGGGAGCAGCGTGTGGACCCGGACGCCGCTGCGGCCAACTTCTTCCATCAGCGATTCAGAAAATCCACGGACCGCGAATTTCGAGGCACAGTAGGCGCCGTCAAATGCGCGGCCGCGGAGGCCGGAGGTCGAGGAGATGTGAACGATGTGGCCGGATCGTGCCTTGAGCATCGAGGGCAGCACCGCACGGGTTGCCAGAAAGGTTCCCAGGAGGTTGACTGCGAGGACCTTGTCGAACTCTTCGATCGAGGTTTCGGCGATGGTCTTGGGGCCGCTCCCCGGTGGGCGGAGAATTCCCGCGGCAGTGACCAGCACATCGATGCGACCAAACATCTCGAGGGCGCGTTCAGCCATGGCCTCCATGTCGTCCTCCGACGTGACGTCGAGAGTGATCGGGAGGACCTCGAGGCGTCCATTCGCCGCGTCGCGCGCCGCCTTCTCGGCGCCGTCTAAACGGCCGGCGTCGTGCTCCACCAGACACAGCCGCATTCCCCTCTGCGCGAAGGCGACTGCGGTGGCCTGGCCGATACCGCCGCCGGCGCCGGTGATGACGGCCACCTTCCGGATCGTGGTTGATTCGTTCACGATGCTACCTCCCCAGTGGGCTCTCGCTGCGACCACCAGACCTCGAGACCGCCGCGGGGGTTGTGCTGGTAGCCCCAATCGCCGTTTTCGTCGAGGTTCGCGACCTCCGGACCAAAGGGATTGGCGGTACCGACAAAAAGCCCGCGTGGCGTCGAAACCATGCGTCTCGCTCCATAGTTGAACGGGTTACCAAAGCCGTCGCGGGTCACCGCTTCCCAGGTCAGCCCATCACGGCTGCGCCACAGGTCAAAGCCGCCGAGTTTCCTCGGCAACTCCGGCAGCGGCAGGTATCGGGTGAGCTGCGCCATCCGCCGCGGCCAGCGGTCAACAGGAAGGTAGGTAAGAAACACGCTCCAGTCGTATGTGCCGATGTACAGCCACCCATCGTCTGAGACCGAGTTCCAAAGATAACCGGAAAAAAAATTGTCAAAGCCCGGTCCAAACTGGGACAACGGCTGTTTGAACCCGTCTGGGGTCTGTCGTGGTGAACCGACGACCAGCTCCCACGAGTCGTCGTCGGCAATTCTCACGAGCTCTGCCGCCGCTGGCCCTATCTTGTTGGTGCGGTCGTACCCGCCGTGCTGAATGCCGCTTCCGATGTAGAGATGATCGTTGTGAGCGCACATGGTGGCGACGCCTTCATTCAGCGGCCCACGGTAGGCGCCCTTGGTCAGAACGCGGGTCCACTCATAAGGTGGTTCGCCTCGGGCTGCGGTTTTCCACACCTGGTACCCCTTCGGGTTGACCGTGCCTGCATACAGGTGGTTGTTGAATACCGCGAGGTCGAACACCGCCACGTTGTTCGGGTCGCCGAACGACGGTTTGTTGACCAATCGCCACGGCTTGTTCGCGGGGTCCGGGTTCTCGAGCACCAGGGCCAGACCCGCGGTGCAGTCCTCCGCCCCGAGATGTTTGAGACCTTTCCATCCGGCCGATCGGCCCGCCGGAGAGGTGTAGATGCGGCCGTTAAAGGTCCGCAGCGCCCGGTAGGTGTTGATTCCGGGGTCGGCTTCTTGGCGTCGGACAGGTTCGAAAATGCGGCCGTCCTCCGACCGCAACACAATGGATGGTTGGCCACTTTTTGATGGCGACCAGGTGCACACGTACAACGCCGGTTTGTCGTCGCTGGCGCCACGAAAGACGCTCATTCCGCGGTAGCCGATGTCGCGGGGAACCCTTAAGCCGGGCTCGGGTTCGACCCACGGTGATTGGTAGACGCGTTGCCACCCGTCGACCTGTGGATCGAATTTCCAGATCTCGGCCCGGCGATCGATATCGTAGACGTCGTCAGGGCAGCGCACCGGCCAAAAGATCAGACCCGGAGGGCGGGCGGCCTTGATGCTGCACAGGTTTGCGCGGGTCGTGCCGACGTACAGAGCGTCCTGAAACCAGGCCATCGAATGAGCATAGGCGTTCCATCCGTCCCCAAAACCGCCTTCGGCGATGCGCACGAAAGGGCTCTCAATCGTCGATTCGGCCGGCATCGCGGCGCGTTGAGGAGGCTCGGGCCGGTGCCGCCGCCACAACCTCATGGGCGCTCTCCGGACGGTGCCGTATGGACCTTTTCGGGCGCGGTGGAATCCAGGAGAAAGGTCGTGACAGAGTCCACCAGGGGTTGCGGTGCAAGCGCGGGAAAGAAGTGCCCGACCCCCGGCACTACGACCCTATCCAGCCCCGGCTGCACGGCAGCCAGGCCATCGAGGCTGGGCATTGTGTAGGTGAGTTCTCCGTACACCGCCAACATCGGCAGGCGCAATGCGGCGACGGCCTCCCGCGTGAGCCCCGATATCTGCTTGACCTCGTTCGCGAGCTCGGTCGACTTCAGGAGCTTCCGCCAGCGCTCGGCGGATCGACGCGAACCGTTCCAGCTTTCGAACGGAAGATAGACCGTCTTCTCCCGGCTCTTGCGCGGTTCTCGTCGACTTGACCGGTCGGCGAGGGCCTCGAGCAGGCGATAGTCGATCTCATCTTCCCCTTTGAGATCGACGCCGAGGTCGGCGTACGTCTGCTGGAGGCTCTGCCAGTCAGGGCAGTCGGCGAGTCGCGGCTGCGGCTGGAAGAGCCGGAGGATGGCATCGACCAACGTCAGGCTGGCGATTCGTTCGGGAGCCACAACCGCCGCGTGCAGAGCGACCGCACCGCCAAAACTGTGGCCGACGAGGTGGGCCTTGGCGATTCCCAGATGGTCGAGCAGCGCCAGCAGATCGGCAGCCATCGCGGCGGTGGTGTAGCCGTTCTGGGTGACCTCGCTCCGACCGTGGCCGCGCAGATCGTATGCCGTGACCGGGAAGTGTTCTCCGAGAGGCCGTCCCACCCCCCAGTACCAGAAGGCGAGGTTGGCGCCGAGACCGTGGACGAGCACGACTTCCTGGTCGGAATTCTCTCCGTCGATTGCGTCCGGCGGCGGGCCCAGACGCTCGTACGCGAGGCGGACCCTTGGGAGGTCGGCAAACGGCATTCCTACTCCACGTATCCCAGGGCCTTGAGCCGGGCCATGACCTCGGCCTCGGCCTCATCTTCGAGGGCCTTTTCATCGCGCGAGGGACGATGTTCGGGGAACGGATCCGGGGTCAGTGTGGGTGGCCCCGACTCGATCGGTTGGCCCGCCAGATGCCCGCTGGTGAACAGCCCTTCCGGAACACGCCCCTCGAGATCCTGAGGGATTGGAAGACCGAGGCTGTAGAGGACGGTTGGCGTCACGTCGATCAGATCGACGGGTGTGTCCCGCTTCCCGGGTTCGATACCGGGCCCGGCGGCCATGAACACACCTTCGGGCCGATGTGTGCCGAGCACCTCGTCTCTCGGCATCAGCGGCGCGTCGGCGTTGAGAATGGAAACGAATCCGCCGTCGCGAATGGTCAGGAGGAGGTCCGGCGCCATCTCCATGGTCGTACCGGGGTAGGCCTGTTCGCGAGTCAGGACCGAGGTCACGACCTGGCCGCCGCTCGCCGGGTCACGCCAGGCCAGGAGCTCATCGGCGATCTTGGTGCGGAAGGACTCGTAGTCCTCGGCACGAATTCCGTTGCCACCGGCCTCGGCGCGACGGATAAAGACACCGTTACTGGACGGGGTGAGACAGAACGCGGTGGTCCGGTCCCAGTCCAGCATCCCAACGTGGCTCTTCAATCGATCGACGGTGAGCGCACCGGTCGTGTCGCGGTCGGACTCGTCACGCCAACCGAGGTAACCCCGTTCGGCGAGCCACGCGTTGAGATAGAACACCTCCCAGGTGGGGCCGAAGCCGTGGTCCGAGACAATGAAGATCCGTGGATCGTCGCCGGCGAGACTGGTCAGGTGCCGCAGGTACCCATCCACCTCACGGTAGTAGTCGAGGCAGAGGTCACGTACGCGCAGGTCGGCGGGCGACGCGGTGCTGGGATTTAACATCTCCGGATCGAGATAGCGCCAGAACACGTGCTGCAACTTGTCGACCCCGTCAAAGACGATGGCGGTGACGTCGCTGGGGTCGTTGGTCAGCAGCATCTGGGCGATCTCGAACCATTGACGCTCTCGCCGCCGGTGCATCGCCGTCCAGTCGTCGTAGTCCTCTTCCGGCAGGCCCTGGATCGATTTCTTTTCAAGGTCGAGATCCATCGCCAGTTCTTTGCGGTCGAACCCGGGGAGCTTTTGAATATCGTCCCACAGTTCGAGCGGCCACATCGCCCGTCGCAGGTGGCGGTAGGGGACGAAGCCGGAAATGGTGTGACCGGCCACCGGACGGGGCGGCGCCAAACCGAAGAAGTTCAGAGCGGTGGCGCGGCGCTGTTGGCGGCTGACGATCTCCCACAGGGTCTCGACCCGGCGGTCGCGTGAGCTGTTCATGACGAAGAAAACCGACCCACCACGCTCTTCAGCACGAATGAAGTCGTAGATGCCGTGGTTGCCGGGGCTGCGGCCCGTCATGACGGTCGTCCAGGCCGGTGGCGTCAGGGGATTGACGGTCGACATGAGTTCACCCCATTGGCCGCGATCCCGCAACTCGCCGAGGAACGGCGTGACGCCCTCGTCGATCAGTTGATCGAGGACCGAAAAGGTTGCGCCGTCGAGACCGAAGAGGAGGGTTTGCGGGGAATCAGCCATGGCTGGCGCCCGTCAGAGTCTCTTCGAGAAATTCGAAGATCTGGCGAACCTTGATATCATCGACATAGCGACCGTCGTTCATCAGGAGTTTTTCGAATGGCATGTCTCGACGCTGGAAGCGACTCTCGAGACTCACCACCAGCTGAACCACGTCAATCGATTCGAACGCGAGCTCCTCGATGAGGAGGGTGTCGGGGCCGATGTCGCCCGCATAGTCGGTGTCCCAGTCCGCGGTCAGATCCTTGAGAATATCGAGCGTCGCCGTCTCGATACCTGCCCGGTCGATGTTTCCTGCACTCTCTGTGTTACCCACTCTGTACCTCCGAATGTGATGGTGTGACCGGGTCCCGTGCCCGGTTTGGTTGATCATTGACGTGTTCAGTTCGTACTTATCTCAACACTCGTTTCGCCCGGATCTTCCCGGAGATTACGGTTTCACTCCGCCGGCCACAGTCGCCGGAGTTGGTTCTTTCGATGTATCGGTAGGGTCTGCGAAGCGGCCACTTGCGCCGTTGGCGGTTGAATCCGCGAGGCCCGCCACGGCCATGACCTCGTGCCCATCGAATGTGATTTTCACCTTCAGATCGACACCGGTGGTCCGTCGCCAGCCACCGCTGGCCCGCAGGTAGCGGTCGACCGTGCCGTCGATCTGGATGTCCGCGGGCGGGACTGTCAGTCCGTGCCGTGCGAGCCATCGCCGAGCTGCGTCCTTGGCCGCCAGCCTTGCGAGCAACCATTGCCCGCTATCTTCCGTCGACATCTCATGCGCGGACCATGTCCGGCGCTCGTCGCGCGAAAGGATGAGGCCGGCCACAACCTGTTGCCAGATCCCTCCACGAGCCGCAAAACCCGACGGCAGATCAGAAGCGGCGATCCGCGAACCCGCAATCCCGGATCCATCGGACGGGTCCGACGGCGGTCCGTAAGCGTGGCAGATCGACGACGTCAGTGGGTCGAGCATGAAGGCGAGAAACGACGAAGGGACGTCAAAACGTCGATCTTCCCAGCCCGTGATGCGAGCGTGGAGACGACCGCCGCCGTCATCGACCTCGAGGTCTGAACTCACCCCCATCTCGCCAACCAGCCGGACGGCCGCTCGGCAGCCCAATCTTCGACCCGCGGGTAGAGGTGGCGAGAACAGCTCGATCCGCTCGACCCGGGTCGGGAAGATCACGAACCCGTTGGCAAGACGGTCGGCCGTCCATACCCCGACCACCTGTCCGGGCTGATCGAGAAGAATCGGGTCGGTAACGAATTCCGGTTCGCCGTTGGGCACGAGGCCGCGACGAGGTAACACCTCGAGAACGGCTTCGGCTCCACCTTCATCGATCTGATCCACTCGTTCGATTCCTCGAAAGTTCGGCCCGTGGAACATCGCCTCCTGGTACACCCGGCTGCGGTCCCACAACGGTCGCCCGCCGAGCGTCAACGACTGGGCAGGCGGGGCAGGGGGATACGATGGAGCCACCCGAACGTCCGCGCTGAGGCAGCTCTCACCGTCCGCAGCGTCGATCTGGACTTTCACAATTGCTGGTTCTGTCGCTGCCTCGTTTCGGCGCGCCGTTACCCGAAGGTCCGCGCCCCCCGTACTGTCGAGGGTGATCCAGCGCCGCGCGACGACATTCTCGAAACCCGTGCAGACCCATCTCGGAGCAAGTGCTATCGAAGCTTCGGCAGCGAGCTCCAAGGTCATTGTAAGAGGCATCACCGGCAACGCCGTGAGTTCGGGGTCGGCCTTCGAAACGCACCCGCCAAGAGTGTGGTGGGCGAGAAAGCGGTGCCTGTCGAGGGACAGTCGTACATCGGCTCTCAGGGTGTCTCCCTGGCGCTCGTAATCGCGGCCCAACAGAGGCATCGGAACCGGTTCCGCTAAAGCCGACCCTGATCCGCGGCCCGTGAGAAAGCGAGTGAGGACGCGCTCCTGAGCCTCGACGGCGCGCCGGGTGACCTCGAAATGCGATGTCATGATCTCACCGAGCCCTCCACTCACAGCGGTCCCCTGCGCGGGTTCCCCGGAGGCCGAGGGTGTGTTCAATGTGCCGGTCACGGTTGTCGCCTGCGCGGCTTGCTGAGGCAGTGCGGTCTCGGTCGGAGAGTTTGGCTTTGGCTGCTCAATGCGTTGCGCTGCGAACTTCGCGGTTGTCGCCTCCGGAAGCCCCAGCTCAGGCCACCCGGTTGCCAGCGTGAGGATCAGACCTTTGCGGCGGGGCAGCGTCCCCCCGGCCGTCGTTTCATCACGAGACGGTGGGCCCTGGATGGCCGGCGCAGCCAATCGAGACAGGTCGAGCGGCACGGCGTGAGCAACCAGCTGGCCGAGAGCGAAGAGCAGGTGCGTGACCGTCGGTTTGTTCGTGCCGTCGCACGCCACGGCAAGGTGGGGACGGCCACGAAGGATGTCCTTGACGAAGGCGCTGAGGTTGCCCCTGGGTCCGGCGTCGACGAATATCCGAACACCAGCCTGCCAGAGGTTTTCGATCGTCTCGCGGAACCGAACCGGCATCGCCCACTGCTGACGAACGAGGTCCCTGAGCTTCTCGATGTCTGTCGGAACCTCGGAAGCGGTCGCGCACGACCACAACTCGACCTCCGGAGCTTGCAGCGGGAGTTCCCCGAAGAAGGGTCCGAGCATCTCGAGCGCCGGCGAGAATGCGGCGGTGTGATACGCACGTTTGAATGCCAGCTCTTCGAGAATAGCGCCGTGAGTCGACAGTCGCTCGCGGGCGGCGGCGACTACCTTGGCCGGGCCCGCGAACACCCTCTGATGGGGACAGTTATCCATCGCCAGCTCGAGAGTTGGAAACTCCTTCAGAGCAACGTCGATCTCGGCCGCATCACCGGCACCGACCGCGAGCAGCCGGGTTTCCTCGAGAACGTCGGCTTTCGCGAGCCGCTGGTAGAGGTCGTTGAGTCCGAGCATCAGCTCCGCGAGTTGGGCATCGTCGGCGATGGCGATCGCTCGGGAAGCGAACAACGCCGAGTAGTCTCCTGTGCTGTGACCGAGCATGACATCCGCCTGCAGCCCCAGGGACTCGAGCACAGCTTGGACCGCGGCGTTGGCGCTGAACACCACCTCGACAGCACCATCCATATCCCAGATGCGGTCTTTATCAACATGTCCGAAAACCATCTGGCTCGGGAGAATATCGCGGTCACGCCCCTCGAACGCGCGATCGATGCGATCGAATGGCTGCCTGGCCTCTGGGAAGCGGATGCAGAGGTCGGTCAGCATACCCGGGTATTGCGAACCCTCACCCGGAAACAGGAGGGCCACCTTGCCTCCCGCCTTTCGGAGCGGTTCGGCCACAAAGAAGATCCCGCTACGGTCGTTGATCCTGAGACACTCGGGATCGGAGAGTCGGTCGGCTGCGTGCCGCAGTTTGTCGGCGAATGATGTAGTCGCGTCGCCGACGACAGCCAGAGTGAGCGGCCCTGAGGGTTGTGCTTCGCCGATCTCGGCTACCAGTCCGCGCAGCTGCAGGCCCTCTGCTTCATGAAACTGGACTGCAGCGTCTCTGGCCCGCTGCGACAGCGCAGGTTGATCCGGAGCCGTGAGCACCAGCAACTCGTCACGGGAGGCGAAACCCCCGGCAGCCCGAGGCTTTGCCTTCATCCCGCTTCCTCGAGTACGGCGTGAGCATTGATGCCCCCGAAACCGAACGAATTGACTCCGGCACGCCGAGGCGTTGTGGTCGTACCGTTGATCCAGGGCCGTGGCTCATCGAGGAGGTAGAAGCGCCCCCCCTCCGCCTGCAGCGCCGGGATCGGTTCCTCGCAGTTGAGGCTCGGGGGCAACACCTTCTCAGAGAGAGCGAGCGCGGTTTTTATGAGCCCGGCTATCCCGGCAGCGGGCATGAGATGGCCAATCATCGACTTGACCGACCCGATGCCGCAGCGCATGGATCCCCGTATCGGCTCCCCGAAAACGGTCTCCAGCGCTCGGACCTCCGTCTGATCGCCGAGAGGGACACCGGTACCGTGGGCTTCGATGAGGCCCACCGTTGCCGGATCAACCGCCGCATTCCTATAGGCCCGCTCAAGGGCGAGCGCCTCTCCCTCCAACCGGGGGGCCATGACGCCGGTGCCCCGTCCGTCGCTCGAGGTGCCCACGCCCTTGACGACAGCATAGATCCGATCGCCGTCGCGCTCCGCATCGCATCGCCGTTTGAGGACCGTCATCCCCAGACCCTCGCCGAGGATGGTGCCGTCCGCAAGCTGATCGAAGGGCCGGATCTCCTGCCGTCTGGAAAGCGCGCCGAGCTGGCAAAAGAGCATCAGCACAGGCACCGGGGTGACCACGTGGGAGCCGCCCACCAGGGCCATGTCGAGCTCGCCCGCAACCAGTCCACGCACCGCGTGATCCAGCGCGAGAAGCGACGAAGCGCACGCTGCGTCGACGGTATAGCTCGGACCCATGAGATCGAGCCGGTTCGCAATGCGTCCGGTGATGATGTTCGGGACCAGACCGGGAACGGTGTCGGTAGTGAACGGCGGCAGATTTGCCTTGAGTCCGCTGCGGATCTCCGCCAGCTCCTCCGTGCCGAACTGCGGGCACAGAGTCGCCAGAAGCGACATGGTCTGATCGACGATGATGCCGTGTTGAGCGACGATGAAGTTGCCCCGGTTGAGATAGGTGCCTCTGCCGAGGATGACGCCGGTTTTTCGACGCACCGCCTCGGGAAGGTCGCTGTAACCGGCGTCCGTCAGGGCTTCGACCGCCAGCTTGAGAGCCAGCCACTGGTCCGGCTCGCCACCGTCCACCGAAGACGGGATAATCCCGTATTTCGCGGGCTCGAATTTCGTCAACCCGCTCAGGAAACCGCCTCGCTTGCAGTAGACACGGTCGTTGGCTGTTGAGTCCGGATCGAAGTAAACATCCGGGTCCCAGGAACCGGGTGGCGGGTCCGAGATCGCGCTCGCCCCGGACATGATGTTGTCCCAGTATGCTTCGAGACTGCTGGCGCCCGGGAACAGGCAGGACATTCCGACGATCGCGACATCGTGTTCAGACATCCTGGACCCTCACGCCCCGGTGTCCACGGCGTCGGATGGAGATGCGGTGCCTGCGAGGCGGTTGAGGTCACGGCTCGCCGGGCATTCGAGCCCCTCGAGAATTCCGAGCACATTGCCGTCTTTCTCGAAGAAAGTCAGATCCGCATGAACCATCGTCGCACCGGCCTGCGGCCGGGCTACGAGCTCACAGAAAATCGGATCGCCGTTCGTCGCGCGCAGCGGACCGAAGCGGCGATAGCGGGCGAATCGGGCCGGCAGCGGCGTCACATCGAACTCGTTCCGCGTCCACAGGAGAACGAGCTGCAACCCGCTGTCGAAGACGACCGGGTCGATCAGCCAGGCTCCGTTGCCGCCGTTGATGAAGGCGCTCGGGTCAGACGGTCGGATCTGGGCGAGCAGACCCGAACTCGTGGTGCCCTCAATTCGCTCGATATGTGCAAAGCGGGGGCCGTGAAAGAGGTACTTCTGGTAGGCGTCAGCGATGGAGAGCGGATAGTCCTTCTCAACAGCCGCGGATTGATAGCCGCCGAGGTGCTCGACCTTTCTGCTGAGTTCGACGGTCGCCCGATAGTGGAGCATCTCTGGGAGGTCTGCATCGCGAACTTCGATGCGTACGACCAGAACGTTCAGTTCGCTGCCGCTGACGACACGAGCATCCAGGCGCACTGTCTTCAACTGCTCCGCATCGTCCGGGAGGGCGATACCCTTGAACACCGACAGCTCGCGGACCTCATTGACCGAGAGTGGCGGCCCGCCGAGCTCGGCGAGTTCCACCATCATCTCGAGCGCAGCCGCCATGGGCAGTACCGGGCACCCATCGAGACGGTGGTCATCCAGATAGACGTCGATGGCCGGGTCGAGGACACGTTCAATGGAGAAACCTGAAGGTGCGGTGCGGTGGTCGCTGCCCGATAGCAGGGGGCGGTCGGTCCCGCCCTCCGGCTGTGCCGTCTCCTCGCCATGAATGGCGGAAGTCTCGTGGTGCCGCTCTTTGCGGTCGTCCGGCGGCGCTTCCCACGGCCCACGTCCCAGGACGACGACTGGGTCGGAACTGACGGATGTGAGCTCGCGGAGCAATGCTGCGCGGCCATCCGGCACCGAGATGGGTTCGATGCCCCGAGATTGGAATTGGCTTTGGACAGCCTCGTTCGCCATGCCCTTTTCCCACGGGCCCCAGTTCAGGGCGACGACACGGCATGGAGAATCGGACCACGTGTTGGCGATCATTATGGCCAGCTTGTTCATGACCTCGTTACCGGCCGTGTAATCGGCCTGGCCGCGGTTCGGAAAGGCACCCGCGACCGAGGAGAAAAAGGCCACGAATTTCAGCGTCTTGAGAAATGGTGTGAGGTCACGGGCGAGCAGGTAGGCGCTCAGAGCCTTGGTTTCGAACACCCGTTCGAACGACTTCCAGTCCTTATCCGCCAACAGTTTGTCCTCGATGCGGCCGGCGCCGTGGATGACTGCGTCGAGCCTTCCGAATTTCTCTTGCACGGCGCTCAGCACCCGGGTCAGATCGTCGGGGTTGCAGACATCGGCTTCGTAATAGACCCACTTCGAGCCCGCGGCCTCCAACCTTTTGAGGGTGTTTCTGATTTCGCGGTCCGCCATCACGCGGCGGAAATCGGCCTCCACTTCAGGGAGCCGTACCGAAAGGCCCCGTTGCCTTCGTCCTGCGATCAGGGCGGCTTTGAGCTCGCGGTCGCCGGAGATGCTCGCGGTCGCCTCTTCCTCGTCTCCCGGTTTCGGCGATCTACCGACAAGGACCACGGTCGAGCTGAATGTTTCTGCCAGTTCGACCGCGATTTCGGCTGTGATGCCGCGCGCGCCGCCGGTCAGGAGAACGACAGAGTTCTGATCGAGAATGTCGTTGAGGCCGGGTTCCGCCGGTGCGGCGACCGGTCGCGGCACCCAGCGCAGGCCGTCGCGCCATCCCACCTCGATCTCGCCGTCGTCGGCAAGAATCTCTGCGAGCAGGTTCTCTGCCAGACTCTCGTTTGTTTCCCGGAGATCGAGATCGACAACCTTGACGCCGAGTTCCGGACGCTCCACTGCAAACGTCTTTGCCAGTCCGCAGATACCCCCGTGTCCGGGGGTGAATTCCTCACCATCGGACCGGTCGCCAAGAGCAAAATCCCCACCAAGGGCGGTTATCGCCACGATTCTCGGCCGGCCGCGTCCATTCGAACCGCTGCTGACGGTTTTGATTGCGAGTTGGGCGAGGTCAAAAAGGCCTTTGGTTTCACGGTGCAACTGTTCCCGCCATGCGTCGAACGAAGGCCCCGGGAAGATCGGGTCAGCGGTCAACGCAGAGAGATATACAACGCCGGCGATGCGATCCGCCGCCGCCAGAGCTTCGGTCAGCGTGGGAGAGCCGATTCCGGAAGCCGCGACAGAACCGTCCACGAGGCGTGTTTCCACACCATGTTCGTTCAGCGTTGCAGCCAGAGCCGCAGCCACGCCGCGGCCATCTTCGGTAATGAGGACGATGCCATCGGGAAGCGCCTCCGGGACGGGCGAGTCCGCGGCCACCGCCCTCATCGCGAAGCGCGGCAGCCCTTCCGTTCTCGGGCTCTGCGGAGAGGTCATGGGAGCATCGGTCGCCGTCTGTTGTGCCTCATCCGGATTGTCCGGTTTGGAACCCGGCGTGGCGGCGAGGGCCATCGCGATTCGGTCCGCGATTTCAGCCAGGCTCTGCGCCGCGGTGAGTTCCTCCATGATGCCCTGGAGGTGGCTTTCGAGGCCGTCGGGGAGCGAGCGCTGTAGTTCACCGAGGATCTCCACCCGTTTGATGGAGTCGATTCCGAGATCGGCTTCGAGCGAGGCATCCGGATCGACCAGGTCCGCCGGATAGCCGGTGCGTGCGACCACGATGGCGAGGAGACTTTCGGCGATCTCAGAGGCCGTCAGCGTAACGACGGTCCCAGGCGCCTCGGCTTTGGTGTCCGTTGACGTTGCAGTCGGAGCAGTGAGGTCCTCGGCCGTGGTGAGGGCTCGGGCCAGTCGATCAGAGATTTCGGACAGCGTCTGCGCCGCGGTGAGCTCCTCCATGATGCCCTGGAGGTGGTGTTCGAGGCCGTCGGGGAGTGAGCGCTGCAGTTCACCGAGGATCTCCACCCGTTTGATGGAGTCGATGCCGAGGTCCGCTTCAAGCGAAGCATCCGGATCAACCAGATCCGCTGGATAGCCGGTTCGCGCAACCATGATTTCGATCAGCCGGGTTCGTAATTCGGTCTCGTCGGGCAGCTCTTTCGCGGTTTCAGGGCTCGGTAGCGAAGCGCCGGTGTCCTCAAGGGACGGCGGCGTCTGGGCGGCCTCGACCGGTGATGGCGCGGCGGGAATGGGCGCGTGCCCCGGCGCCACGTCCTGAGGGGTTTCAGCTTGAATGCCTGGCCGCGCCGACCAGTCCGCGGCTTCGTCCGGCGCTGCACCGAGATAGGCGAGCATGACCCGCTCCTGGCTCTCGATGAGCTGGTTCATCGATTTCTGAAATTCGTGGATGACCCGGTCGGCGTCTTGCGCTACCGCCCCGGAGCCGATGGCACTCGACGCCGGACCTTGGGCACGACTCTGGTCTGCAGTGACCGCGCGGTGGTCGTTGGATGTCGGGCTCATTTCGTGCGTCGGCGCTGCGGACTGGCCGGCAGTCGGCAGAGAGATCGGTGTCGGCCGAACCACCTCTTGGTTGAGAGGCCGAACGCCGCCGCCATTCACCATCCATGTCGATGGCGGAAGCGGTGCTTCGCGGGTCTCCTCGGGGAGGCGGGCGAGATCGAGAGTTTTCGCATCGCGTCCTTCAAAGAGGGGTGCGAGGTCCAGTGGCACGCCGTGGGCTGCCAGGGCGCCGAGGACATGAAGAAGCTGCAGCAAACCGGATCGGCCGGGCCGATCAAGAGAGAGCGAGAGGTGAGGACGGCCCTCGAGGATCTGTTTCGAGAGGCCGGTGAGCACCGCCTTCGGACCGACCTCGAGAAAGACCCTCGCGCCGGCGTCGTACATGGCCGTGATCTCGTCAGCAAAACGAACCGGGGTCACCAGGTGGTCGGACAACAGGTCTTTGACCGCCTGGGGGTCCTCGGGATATCTGTCGGCGGTGGCGTTGGAGTAGACCGGAAGTTTCGGAGCCGCGATCGGCATGGACGTGAGGATTTCCGCCAGGCGGTCGCGAGCGGGTGCGACGAGAGGGGAATGAAAACCGCAGCTGACAGGGATTTGCCGGGCCTCGATGTCGCGATCTTTCAGTCGAGAGATGGCATCCTCAATGGCCTCAGTGGTACCGGAGATCACAGTCTGGAGGGGCGAGTTGTAGTTGGCGATCCAGACGTCATCGAGACCGGCGATGGCCGCGGCTGTGGCGTCGCCGCCGGCCTTGACCGCCGCCATCGTGCCGAGGTCGCGGGTGGCCGCCTCGACGATCCAGCGTCCACGAGCTTCCGACACGCGAGCCAACTCTTCCGAATCGATCACGCCTGCTGCGGAGAGCGCTGCGTACTCGCCGTAACTGTGACCGGCGACCATGTCGGGAACGACTCCGAGGGCGGCGAGCAAGCGGAGACCGCCGCGCTCGACCGCGCCGAGAGCTGGCTGGGCGACCCTGGTGTCGCGAAGAGCGTCGGCTCGTCTTTGCTTCTCCTCAGGGCTGAATGCGGGAGGCGGATAGAGATACGCGCCCAACGGCAGATCGAACGCATCGGCCAGAGTTCTCTCTGCACATTCGATTTCTTCGCGGACCTCCCGGAAATGAATGGCGAGATCTCTGAACATGTCGGGGTACTGGGAACCCTGGCCGGGGAAGGCCACGGCCAGGTCGCCCTCGTCCGCCAGGGGCTGCGGGGTGTACCAGGCGCCGGCCGGGTCGTCGAGTTCGGTGTCGTCGGCGATCGCTTGCTGAAGTCGAGTAAGACGGTCAGCAAGCGTGGCGGGGTCAGAGGCGATGAGAGCCGCAGTGATTCCCGAGCAAGCGCGGCTGGCCGACTCCCAGCACGAGGCGGAGAGATCGCGAAGCCGCGGGCGGGCGCCCGATTCGAGGTCGGCGGCGAGGCGTTCGATGCGGGCGATGACGTCGGCCTTATTACCTTTGAACAGCAGGAGTTCCGCCGGCCATGATCGAGCTGTGGCTGACTTCGGCAGGCTCGGCGGATCGCCGGTGTACTCCTCGAGCGTGACGTGAAAGTTCGTGCCGCCAAAACCAAACGCGCTGACCCCGGCGCGACGGGGGTGGTCAGTTGCACTCCTGAGCCACGGCCGCAGCTCACTGTTGACATAGAGCGGGCCCTCGCCGAACTTTGCCTTTGGATTCGGAAGATCAACATTGATCGTCGGCGGCAACACCTTTCGGTGGAGTGCGAGCGCGGTCTTGATCACACCGGTGACTCCGGCGGCGCACTTGGTGTGGCCGATCATTGACTTTACCGAACCGACGGCTGCAGACGATGACCGGGCTCCGGCAGCTTCCAGCACCCGGGTCAGTGTTTCGGCCTCGGCCAGATCTCCGGCCGCCGTGCCGGTACCGTGGGCCTCGAAGAGCTCGACAGTCGCGGGTGAGTAACCCGCCTGCCGATAGGCCCGATCGAGGGCGCGCATCTGGCCCCCCGGGCGCGGTGCGGTCATGCTCCGTCCCCGTCCGTCGCTCGACCCTCCAACGCCTCGCAGAACGGCATAAATGCGGTCACCGTCGCGCTCGGCGTCGACAAGTCTCTTGAGCACCACGACCGCGAGACCTTCGCTGATCACGATGCCGTCAGCGGTGGCATCGAAGACACGGCTCTTGCCGCGCGGTGACAGCGCGTGGGTCTTGCTGAAGCACAGGTATCCGAACGGGTTCTGGGCCGTGTCGACACCGCCGGCCAGCACGAGATCGCTGCGGTGGTCGGCCAGTTCCTGGGCGGCGAAGTAGATCGCTCCGAGCGATGAGGCGCACGCAGCGTCAACGGTGAGATTGATGCCGCCGAAGTCGAAGCGGTTGGCGGCGCGCCCTGCGGCGACGTTGAGCAGGAGGCCTGCGAACGAATCTTCAGTCCATTCCGGCAGACGATCCCAAACCTGGTCCGGCAGATTGTCGAAGAGCGCCGGGAGGGCGGCGCGAACGGCATAGCTGTTGCCCAGATCGGCGACCCCACCGCCGGCGCCTAGGATGATTGAAGCTTTCTGGAGCGGGAACTCGCGATCGAACACCCCGGCGTCTGCGAGGGCCGCGCGAACCACCTCGAGGGTCAAGAGTTGGAGCGGATCGATCGACTGGAGCGTCGTGGGCGGCATCCCATAGGCCAGAGGATCGAAGGGAACCTCGGCGAGAAACCCCCCCCAGCGCGAGTACACCTTGTCCCGAGCGGACTGGTCGTCGTCGAAGTACCGCCGCCAATCCCACCGCTCGGGCGGAACTTCACCGATGGTCTCGACGCTGTTGAGGACGTTGTCCCAGAAGGTCGCATGATCGGCGGCCCCGGGGAGCAGGCACGACATCCCGACGATGGCAACGTCGAGGCGCGGCCCGGGAGGGTCGATCGGCGCTGAGCACACGGTCCGGGTGGAGTCCAACTGCGCGACGCTCCCGACCGAGACCTCCTCGTGAAGCTCGGCCATGGTGAGGACCCGATCACGGAGCCCCGCCACCTGGCCGATCATGTACATGCCGTCCTGCGCCTGTTGCTCTTCGTCGATGACCGTGAGCTTGGGCTGAGATTTGTCGACGGTGTGCTGTAGATTTCTATCCACGCCCTTTGCAGCGACTCGAAGCTTGCCCAGATTGAGCGACTCCAGTTCATTTCGCATCTCGTCGTGGGGGCGGCCTTCCGCCTGGAGTCTGCCCTTTTCGCTGAGGAAGTGGTTCGCAAAGGGGGTGATGGCGCAGCGGGTCGCGTGGCCCGGGCCGGTCTCCAACAACGTCGTACGTTCGCAAGCCACCGCCGTCTTCTGGAACCCGGCGACGATGGCGCCGGTCGCCACCGCCTCTTCGGTAAAGAGGTAGGCAGTTCCCATCAGCGCGCCGATTTTCGTGCCGCGAGCTGCCAGCGGTGCTGCGAGAGCGGAGACCATCGCCGCTGAACGTGCGTCGTGGATGCCGCCGGCAAACAAAACGTGGCAGTCGTCAAGACCGTTGTTTCCGGTCCTCTCCAACAACACGCTCACCATCTGGTTCCACAAGACAAAACTCGATCGTGGGCCGACGTGGCCGCCGCACTCTCTCCCCTCGAACACGAAACGCCTCGCTCCCTGCTCGAGGTATTGATCGAGCAGGGTGGGGGACGGAACATGGAGGTACGAGGTAATCCCCTCTGCCTCGAGTTGGAGGGCCTGATCCGGCCGCCCCCCTGCGATCAGAGCGAATTTTGGACGGATCCGCCGTACGACGCCGAGTTGTTCTTCGCGGAGTTCGCGCGGTACGAAGCCGAGGATGCCTACACCCCAGGGACGATTTCCGAGGGCCTGTTGGGTTTGGCTGAGAATTTCCTCGGTCTCGTCAGCTCGCAGAAGGGCGAGTGCGATAAACGGCAGCCCACCCGCCTTTGCGACCTCAGCGGCAAATGGAGCAAGGTCGGACACTCGCGTCATCGGACCCTGAACGATAGGGAAACGGGTGCCATGGGCCCGGGCCAGAGCCGAGTCGGGAGCCAGCGGCTTTTCTTCACGGGCGATGTGGAGGTGCTCGTCGATGTTCGCGAGCAGACCCGACACCACGCCGCCGGTGGTCCGGAAGCGCTCCGCAAGTTGGGTGGCGAAACAGGCGTCCTGGCCCAGCAGCCAGGCCTGGTCGGGTCGCCACCCGATGGGACCGGCTGCCGATTCGGCAGCGCTGACGAGAAATTCGTGCCAGCCCTCCCGATCAGATGCAACACGGAACTCGTCATGCCGTCGTTTCAGGGTCTCGCACCCCAAGCTACCCGGTCTGAGGAAAAAACGGATACCGCGCCCGAGTTCGGCGCCGAGAACCGTCGTCTCGCCGCCGTCCATCGCAGTAATGGCTTTGCGAACATCCGCGGGCAGCGTCGACTCACGGACCAGGGCCAGCTCATCGGCGAGCACGATTCCGGCGGCGCCGGCTGCGGCGCAGGCTGCTGCGGTGTGCATGCCGATCGCACCTCGAGCCCATATCGGCAGGCCTATTCGCTCGAGAAGCCTTTGCAGCAAGACAAAGGTCGTTTCTTCCTCGACCCTGCCGCCGGCCTCGTTGCCCTTGGCGATCAGACCATCCACTTCGCTTGCGACCGCCCTCGAGGCTTCCTCGAGCGAACTCACTTCGGCGAGGACCACGTGCCCCTCTTTTCGGAGTGAAGACACCACTCCCTGAAGAGCATCTCCAAATTCTCCTCCAAGTGCGGGGGCCACCACGACGACGCCGGAGCCAGCGGGAAGACCTGAGACGAGTTCAACCAGTGCATCCGTATCGCCGTTGACTTCGATCCTGACACCGATATCGGGTCCACCGAGACGGACCAGATCGGCCAGAGCTTTGGTTGCCGTTTCAGGGTCGCCAAGAGCGCCCAGGTCGAGGATGCCAAGGGCCCCGGCTCGGCTGCCCGCAATGGCTAACGCGGGGTCGTCGAAACACCGCGGTGTCATGACCATGAGCCGAAATTCAGGTTTCATTTGCTGTTCCCCCACGTGTCCAACTCGCGATACATCACGACGATCCCGCCGCCTCGCTGTCCGTCGATCCCCTGAGCGACCTTTTCAACCCGCGGCGTCGGGCGTCCGAAAACCCGCCGTTCGCCTTTTAACCAGAGTCTCAGTATCGCCTGGCGACTCCAAATGAAACCGAACGGTAACGTCGTTGTTGAGATCAAGTACAGCTCCTTCCGACATGAGCGTGAATTCCTTTCAAGTTTAAGACAAACCATCGTTTATTGTCAATTTTGAACATTGCTCAGTCGTGACAACCTTGATCAGTCAACCTGAGAGAAATCCAACCTGCCGAGCGTACTGTTTGCGACGAAGATGATCTGGAGACGTGAAGTCATTTTTGCCGCGGGTGCGATTCCTCGGGGTGGTAGTTCTCACCCTGTATAGTTGGTCATTCCCGGCGCAGGTCAATTTATGGGAGAGGAGACAGGATGAGCGCAGAGAACGGGGCCCGATCCAACACCGAGGCTGGTCGACCGATCATCGTCGTTTCGGGGCTCCCTCGCTCCGGAACCTCGATGGCGATGGCGATGTTGACCGAGGGTGGTTTGCAGTGTCTTGATGATGGGGTCAGAAAGGCGGACGAACACAACCCGAATGGCTATTTCGAAGACGAGCGCGTCAAGACTCTCGAGTCAGCGGATGATGCCGGATGGATTGGCGAAGCTCGAGGAAGGGTCGTAAAGGTTGTTTCCCCTCTTCTAAAAAACCTTCCTTCGGGCGAATCCTACAGAGTCCTGTTCATGCTCAGAGATCTCGATGAAGTGCTGGCGTCGCAGAAGAAGATGATGGATCGCCGCGGAGAGCAGCATGACGTCCCAGATGACCAGATGAAACGCATTTATCGTGACCATTTGACGACGGTGAACACGCTCTTGAAGAGCCGGCCGGACACAACCGTCAAGTATCTCGAGTTTCGGAGCGTGATTGACCGCACCCGGGAAATAACCGATCAGATCAACGCGTTCCTCGACCTCGACCTCAACCTCGACCTCGATCGGATGGCGGCTGTGGTGGATAAAAAGCTGTATCGAAACCGGAGCGCTTGACCTCGATTCAGCGAATCGTCACCCGGGCAGCGGTTGTGTTGGTTTCGCCGTGATCGGTGTCAGAGAATCTCGCTTCGGAGAGGTCCGGACCGCCGTCAAGATAAAACCAGTTCTTGCCGTCACATAACCTGGTCGAAGGCTGCGCGCGGTGGAGGACGTCGATCGCTCTCATGGGACCGGTTGTTTCGCCATTGTCGTGAATCCAGTAGGGCATCTCAGCCTCCTGACCCAACCTATCGCAATGCCGGTGCCCGGATTTTCGCCCAAGATTCGTTCACGGGCCGGCCGAAGTGTTCAATTTCGAGACACCACCAGGTATCCGGTTCGCGCCCCAATGACTCAGCGTTTTGTTGCGTTTTCGAGCGCGTCGAGTTCGGTGGCCGCTTCCTGGTAGTCGGGATCGTCGATGCCCCAGCTTGCCTCCATCAGTTCGAGAGCATGGCGGAAGGTGGCGTCGGCAGCATCGAGCCGTCCGGTGTCGCGGTACACCCGGGCGAGATCGGCCGCCAGGAGACCGAGGTAGGGATCGTCCGGCAACCTCGTCTCGAGGGTCGTGATGGCTTCGAGGTAGTGCCGTTCGGCCACGTCATAGCGATGCTGGCGGGTGTAGAGCTCACCCAGCGTCAAGAGAACCGGCGGAATGTCATCGTCCGCACCGGCCGCATCGATGGTCGCCAGCTGATCCCTGAGCTCCGCCTCAGCAGCCTCGAAATCTGCGTTTGCGATCAAGGTCTGTGCGAGGCTGCGCCGCATCCAGAAAACCTCGCCGTGGTTGGGCCCCCATTTGTTTTCGGCAATCGTGATGGCCCGGCGGATAAGCGCCTCGGCGTCGTCCGCCTGACCCATTTCCCGGTAAATGTTGCCGAGGGTCGTCAGGCTGAGCGCGACGTGAGGGTGGTCGGGACCGAGCACATCCTCCCGGATCGCGAGCGATCGCTGCTCGAGGGCGAGGGCCTCGTCAAGACGATTCTGGTCGCTGCACACGATCGCCAGGGTGTGAAGGCTGGTGGCGAGGTTCCAGTCGTTGGGTCCGTGGTTCGCCTCTTCGATCTCGGCCGACCGCCGCCACAGCCGTTCCGCTTCCGCCAGGTCCCCGGCGAAGTAGCGCAGCGCCCCGAGGTTGTGCAGGCTCTGACCGATGTCGGTGTGGTCGGGGGGAAGGGTGCGCTCGCGGAGGTCGAGGGCCCGGCGGTGCACGACTTCGGCCTCGTCGAGCCGGCCCTGGTGCCAGAGGACGTTGCCGAGGGTGTTGAGGCTGAAGCCGAGGTCGGGATGGTCGCCGAGCCGTTGTTCACGGGTCTCGACCGATCGGCGGGCCGGCCCCTCGGCCTCCATATACTGCCCCTGCAGATCCAACAGTGTTGCCTGATGGAAGAGCGCGCCCGCCAGGGCGAGCTCGTCCTTATCGGCAAATTGAGTGCGGCTCGTGACCGCCCGATCGAGGAGGGGCGCGGCGCGGTCGAACTCACCGAGGGATGCGAACACGCGGCCCATGG
>RCNF010000383.1_pt1 | contig 22277 bp, 17 predicted proteins | sample 2041311 | NCBI WGS metagenome assembly RCNF01 (sample SAMN09708228, study PRJNA481090) | Marine sediment metagenome, whole genome shotgun sequencing project. | biome: marine sediment; feature: ocean; material: sediment; isolation source: Sewage treatment plant 2 marine sediment (STP2) ... | reverse complement strand
AATCTTTCTTGTCCAAAGGACGACCCCTGTGGATGGTTATTATTTGTGCCAGGACGCAAGCGCATTCCCGACCGGCCCAACGGGTTCGCGTCTGCGATGTTTCGCGCGGTCACCAGAATTCCGGCCAACATTATAGACCTGACGAGACCGGGAGCCTAGCAACGATGCAAAGATTCACACATAGGGGTCGATACGTATGGAAATGGCACCCCTAAATAGGTCAAGAATACGGTCTTGATGCCACTGTATACTTGTCTGTCTTCTATAGGTCCTGAATGATCCGCTTAATGAGCACACATAAATTACGCGCAGATGAGTCTGACGCATTCTTTCGAACCCTGCTGGATTCGGCGCCGGACGCGATGATCATCATCGATGATGCCGGAAAAATCGCAATTGTGAATGGCCAGGCCGAGCGAATGTTCGGCTATGCGCGCGATGAAATGCTCGGCAATACGATCGAGTTCCTGCTGCCCGTACGGTTCCGTGAAGGGCACGTATCACATCGTGATCAATTCCTGCGCGCTGCGAGCATACGGCCGATGGGCGTTGATCGTGAGCTGGCAGGCAGGCGCAAGGATAACAGTGAATTTCCCGTTGAAATAAGTCTTAGCCCGGTGCCGACGGGCAGTGGCACATTCGTGTCCAGCGTCATTCGAGACGTGACCGACCGCAAGCGTATGGAAGAAGACATCATCGCAGCACAACAGGCTGCTGAGCGGGCCAACAAGGCAAATAGTGCGTTCCTGGCTGCAGCCAGCCATGATTTGCGGCAACCCGTGCAGGCGCTAAGCCTATTGAACGGTGCGCTGCGGCGAACCGTCAAAGATGAGCGCGCGCTCGAGATGATCGAGTATCAGGAAAACTCCCTGACAGCGATGACCAATCTCTTGAATTCGCTATTGGATATTAGCCGGCTCGATGCCGGTGCGATTACGCCCGAATTCGAGGTTTTTCCCTTGCAGCGCCTGTTGGATCGCCTGTCAGCGGAGTTTTCACGTCAGGCGCAGCACAAGCAGCTCGTGTTCGAAGCGGAATCTTGCGACGCCGTCGTACGATCTGACCCCAACCTGTTAAGCGAAATCATCCAGAATCTGGTTTCGAATGCGATACGTTACACGGAGAAAGGTAAGGTCACCCTGACGTGTGTTGAGAAAAATGGCCAGTGTCACATCAAGGTTACCGACACGGGCATCGGCATCGAAGCCGACCAGCTGGATGAGATTTTTCGTGAGTTTCATCAGTGCAAGGCACCTGGCGCAAGCAAAGAGGGCTTTGGCCTGGGTCTTGCTATTGTTCGCCGGCTGACCGATCTTCTGGAACATGTTGTAGAAGTAGTTTCGGAACCCGGTAAGGGCTCGGTATTCTCAGTGCGTGTTCCTCTGGTGGCGACGAATTTGCTGGCTGCAGATGAGGATTCTTCAGTTGAGATTGATCAGGGTCAGGGTTCGGGCTTCGTGATCCTCATTGAGGACGACGTTAATGTGGCCAACGCCTGGGGCCTGCTGCTTGAAGCAGAGGGTTACAAGGTGGCGCTGGCGGCGTCTGCAACAGAGGCCCGTGCTCTGGTTGATCATCTGGAAGTGACCCCATCGTTGCTTATTTCAGACTTCCATCTCCTTGACGGATCGACGGGCGTAGAGGCAGTCACCGAGATTCGGAAATACTACGACACGAATATTCCGGCATTTATTGTCAGCGGAGACACTTCAAAGGTCGTAAAAGATGCCCGGCCGGTGGAAAACTCCACCTTGATGAGTAAGCCGGTGTCGACAGAACGCTTATTGGCCGCCGCAAGAATCGCAACGCGAACCGGCAAGGTACCGCAAGACTAAGCTCGAATTCTTCAGCGGTGGAAGCGCCCTTGCGCGCGCGGTAGTAGTGGCTGGCAGGCGACGCTGACCGGTTGCGAGACTAGATCATCAAGTAAGCCAGCCAACTGGATACCGACTTCGTCAAAGCAACGCCCACTATGTAGGCAAACATGCTAACGGCTGCCACGAACGCAATTGTGCGGATCTGAGCGGTGCGACCTGGTCGCAATGCGATGACACCCAACACGATGTAAACGATCAATCCTGCAAATTTGGCGAGTAGCCAGGGTTGCGCCATCACCTGGATATTCAGCACATAAATAATCGCTATTCCTGATAGCAGGAATAACGTGTCTATTATGTGAGGCGCAATTTTAGTGGCTCGATTCTGCAGCAAGGCCGAACCGGTCATCATCCAATAGCCGCGCGTCAGGAATCCGGCGATCGTCAGCATCGCGCAGCTCATATGAACAAGTTTCAGGGTCAGGTACATGGGATGTATCACCGGATGAGGGTTGCTGCACAGGGACAGTCGATTCTGGGCTAATTCCAGCTCTGGCTCCAGCATAATGCTTCGCTTTTTTGGGTTTCTCATGGAGGCGATCCCGATTCGCGAGCAGTGCCGGGTCAGGCAGGAACCGGTGCCGAATAGGTGATCGTACTTATAGTTTTATCTGCTGATTTCGTCATGCTTCGGTACAAGATTATCTCCTCTACGCATCGCGACTACCTATGCGACCACAATTTGAATTTTTAGTTAGACCCGCGGCTTTCGCAGCCACCGGCCTTTTGGCGTGCTCCATCGGTTTTGCGGATCAAACTTCAGCAAGTGATGACAGTGACGTCGCCAGTGAGGGCCTGGATCAGATCGTCGTGGTTGCTCACAAAGATGCACGTTCAATGCGCGAGATTGCAGCTAATGTGACGGTTCTTTCACGCGCTGATCTCAACAATGATCTTTCGACCTCCATCAGCGATGTGTTTCGCTATGTGCCGGGTGTTGACTATGAAGGAGCTGGCACTCGTTTTGGTACCGAAGGCATCAATATTCGCGGCATTGGCGGCAATAGAGTTGCGATTGTTGTTGACGGTATCCCACTGTCGGACCATTTCGACGTTGGCAGTTTCTCCAATGCCACGCGGGATTTTATCGACGCCGGGTTGATCGAAAATATTGAAGTTCTGCACGGTCCGGCCTCGGCACTTTACGGCAGTTCGGCCATTGGTGGCGTAGTCGCCGTAAAAACTCCCGATCCATTCGATCTGACCGGTGGTCGCAGCACGGGCGGCGATGTCCTGGCGACCTATCGGGGCGTTGATCAGAGCTGGCACGGTCAGGCGATGGTTGCTGTCGGCGATCGGGCGTTCGGTTTTATGGGTGGCGCGAGTTGGCGCAATGGCGAGGAAGTCGACTCGGCAGCAGGGCCTTCCGGAGTCGATACCAAGGATTATGATCGTCGCACCGCCGTGCTCAAGTTCGTGGGCGACGATCCCTGGGGTCGTACCTGGCGGGCAGAAGTCATACATCAGGAATCACACACACTTTCGGCGTTGAATTCCGTGCTCGGACAGGGCCGCTACCGCTCGACAACCGCACTCGAAGGCGATGACCGGTATCAGATGGACATTCTGATCGCCGCCTATGAATTCGGCTCGCCAGACAGCTGGATCGACAATGGCGTGATCCGGGGGTTTTATGAAGTCGCCGAAACCGAACAGAAAACTCTGGACGAACGCGGTGCTGCTCGTACGCCGGTCTCCATTGATCGCTTCTTCGCGTTCGAACAGGAGATGTATGGCGTTGAAGCCAACCTGTGGAAAAACCTGAGCAGTGGCCGCGTCGACCATCGTCTCGGCTTTGGACTTGAGTACCGCGAACGTGTGAGCGAAGAGTACAGGGATGGCCTGTCAACTAACCTGAGTACGGGTGAGCAGACGAGCAACCTGCTAGGCGAACAGTTTCCGCTGCGAGATTTTCCGATCAGCGAAACAACGGAGTTGGGTGCCTACATCGAAGACACGATGTCGTTTGGCGACTGGACCGTCATCGCCGCACTGCGCGCCGATCAATACGAGCTGTCACCGACGCAGGATCCCATGTTCCTGGAGGATTACCCGTTCGCTGAGCTCGTATCAATCAGCGAGTCAGATTTGTCACCAAAGCTGGGTGTGATCTACACGGTGACGCCAAACGTTGATCTGTATGTGCAGTATTCGCATGGTTTCCGCGCGCCCCCTTACGCGGACGCGAATATTGGACTGGATATTCCATTCTTCAACTATCGGGCGATTCCCAATCCGGACCTGAAGTCAGAGTCGTCGGATGGGCTGGACCTTGGTCTGCGCTGGCAGGGTCTGCAATCATCGGCGCGCGTTTCAGTATTTCAGACTCGCTACGATAATTTTATCGAGTCAAAAATCCGCTTGGGCGAAGATCCGGTGAGTGGCCGTATCCTGTTTCAGTCGCAGAATTTGCGTGAGACGAATATCAAAGGCATAGAAGCGGCATTTTCGTCGCGACTCAGCGGCACGTTCAGCGCACTCGGTTTTGATGGCTCCGCGTACTACGCACGTGGCGAGAATGTCGATACCGGCGAGGCTCTGAACTCAGTTGGCCCTGCACAAGCGGTTCTCGGAGCAAGTTGGTTCTCGCAGGACGAACGGCGCCAGTTGCGTCTCAAAGCGGTGCTGACCGAAGCCTGGACGAATCGCGATGAGTCGAACGGTGAACTGTTTAAACCATCGGGTTTCGCCATATTCGATATGTACTACACACAGAAATTTGGTGCGAGAACAACGCTTCGCGCCGGCCTCCATAACCTGACCGATCGAACCTACTGGAACTGGTCCGATGTCGGCGGATTGTCACCCGATGATCTGATATTGCCGCATCTCGCCCGGGCGGGCAGAAGCGCGTCGGTCAGTCTGAATTTAAATTGGTAAACACGTAATGACAGGAGAAAAAGTCATGCACCTTAAGAAACTGAGTCTGATGTTGATTATCTCGCTATTGGGATGGTCACTGCAGGCCTGTACGCAAGACGCGGCCGAAACGACCGCAAGCCCGGCTGCCGCGAACGATACTGCAGTACACACTGCAGAAGTCGCTGTTGCCGATGTCGATAGTCTGATGGCAAAGGGCGAGGCTGTTTATCTTGCCAATTGCGCTGCCTGTCACCAACCGACAGGCCAGGGATTGCCGGGCGCGTTTCCGCCACTTGCCGGATCCGATTACCTTAAAGGTGATCGCAAAAAGGTGATGTCTGCGGCACTGTTTGGATTGTCCGGTCCGGTTACAGTGAACGGCGTGGAGTACAACGGCGTAATGCCAAGTCTCGGCCACTTGCCTGATGAAGATCTTGCGGCAGCACTGACCTACGTATACGGCTCCTGGGGCAATGATGGCGCTGCAGTTAGTGTCGAAGAGGTCTCAGGGCTACGTACTTTACTCGGCCGGGAGGATCGCTCCACGGGTGAACGCCACAAGGGCGCAACTGAAGGCGAGCTGAAATATCAAGGCGCACCTTCTGCGATCTCTGGCGAAGACACCCGACAGATCATGAGCGCTGATGGCCCGATACTCAGCGAGGCTGAGTTTGGCGTCGCAACTGAGTTGTACTTCCAGCGTTGTGCGGGCTGCCACGGTGTCCTTCGCAAGGGCGCGACCGGCAAACCACTGACGCCTGACATTACGAAAGAAAAAGGCACCGAGTACCTGAAAGCTCTGATTACCTATGGATCCCCGGCAGGCATGCCTAACTGGGGAACGTCGGGTGACCTGACGCCGGAACAGATCGACATCATGGCTCGCTTCCTGCAGCAGGAACCGCCGGCGCCGCCGGAATTTGGTTTGCCGGATATGCAAGCCAGCTGGAAATTGATGGTTGCACCGGAAGATCGTCCGGACAGCCCGCAGCATGACCGCAACATCGAGAACTTCATGGCGGTTACACTTCGCGATGCTGGCCAGATGGCTATCATCGATGGCGATACCAAAGAGGTCGTCAGCATTTTGCCGACCGGTTACGCGGTACACATTTCGCGACCGTCTGCTTCGGGTCGATACATGTTTACGATTGGTCGTGATGCCAAAATCGACATGGTCGATATGTGGATGGATCCACCAGCAATTGTCGCTGAGATCAAGATCGGACTGGAAGCACGTTCGGTCGAAACCTCGAAGTACAAAGGCTACGAAGATAAGTACGCGATTGCCGGTGCCTATTGGCCACCGCAATTCGTGATTATGGATGGCGATACACTGGAACCGCTCAAAGTCGTTTCAACTCGTGGCATGACGGTTGATACACAGGAGTATCACCCTGAGCCACGTGTGGCAGCTATTGTTGCATCGCACGAGCATCCGGAGTTTATCGTCAACGTTAAGGAAACCGGGCACATTCTGTTGGTCGACTACAGCGATATCGAGAGTCTGACAGTGACCGATATTGGTGCTGCGAAATTCCTCCACGATGGCGGTTGGGACAGCACAAAACGTTACTTCCTGACTGCAGCGAATCAGTCCAACAAGGTCGCCGTTGTTGACTCGAAGGAACGCAAGCTCGTCGCACTGGTCGACGTTACCAAGACGCCTCACCCGGGTCGTGGTGCGAACATCATTGATCCGGAGTTCGGTCCTGTGTGGGTAACGAGTGCTCTGGGTAACGCGAATATCTCGTTCCTCGGTACCGACCCTGTAGGGCATCCGGACCATGCGTGGAAGAACGTTCGTACGATTGATGGCATGGGCGGTGGCTCGTTGTTCGTCAAATCGCACCCGAACTCCACTAACCTTTGGGTTGATGCGCCGCTGAACCCTGACGAATCACTAAGCCAGAGCATCGCGGTATTTGACATCAATAACCTGGATGCAGGTTTCGTCAAGCTGCCGATCGGTGAGTGGGCGGAGCTTGGTGAGGGGCCGAAACGCATCGTGCAGCCTGAGTACAACATGGCGGGTGATGAGGTTTGGTTCTCTGTCTGGAGTGGTAAAGAGCAGGAGTCTGCGATTGTGGTTGTCGATGATAAAACACGCGAACTCAAGGCGGTCATCAAAGGGCCGGAGATCGTAACGCCGACAGGTAAGTTCAATGTCTTCAATACACTGCATGACATCTACTGATCGGTGCTGCAATAACAAGCAAGCAGGAATAATGTAATGACTAGCAAGAGTTTCTTGTTGGCATCAGTACTGGCAGTGATTGTGCTGCCAGTATCGATGGCTGTCGCCGAAAGCGGCGACGAATTGGGAAGTGCCATCACGTCAGGTAAGGCGGCGGTTGACCTCCGATATCGATATGAGCATGTTGCTCAGGATTCATTTGATGAAGATGCGGACGCATCGACGCTTCGGCTACGGCTGAACTACAAGACCGGGAAATGGAACAACTGGTCTGCGTTCACCGAGTTTGACTACGTTTTTCACCTGCTGCTGAAGGATTTCAACAGCGGTGCGGGGACGAGCCCGAACAGGTCAGAGTATCCGGTTGTTGCCGACCCGAAAGGGCCGGATTTGAATCAGCTGTATTTCGACTACAGTAATTCGGACGACTGGAAGCTGCGACTGGGCAGGCAGCGCATCATCCTGGATAATCAACGATTTGTTGGTGGAGTTGGCTGGCGTCAGAACGAGCAAACCTATGATGCGGCCACCTTTACGACCAAGCTGATTCCGAGAACTGCGTTCAGCTACAACTACCTGAGCTATGTCCGACGCATTTTTGGCGACACGGTTCCGGCAGGCAAGGCGAACCTCGACGGTCATCTGTTTAATGGCAAGGTGACGATCAATGATGACTGGGCAGTGGTGCCATACGTCTACTACCTCGACTATAAAGATCCGGCGTATTACGCCGCTTCAACAGTCACAGGTGGAGCCAGATTGACCGGTGATATTAAAGCGGGGGAGGGTAAGATCGCCCTGTTCGTCGAAGTCGCAACGCAATCTGATGCGGGTGACGCGCCAATCGATTACGACGCGCAGTATGCACATATCGGCGCCAACTGGGTCATGCAGAACAGCCTTACACTGGGGCTCGCCTATGAGTCATTGGGCGGCGATACAGAACCCGGAATGATGTTCCGTACGCCATTGGCGACCTTGCATGCGTTTCAGGGCTGGGCAGATAAATTTCTCGCTACACCGGGCCAGGGCATCAATGATGTCTATGCAACGGTAAAGTACAAGGCGGGGAAATGGAAACTAACTGGCGTCTATCACGACTTCTCTGCGGAAACAGGTGGTGGTGATTACGGTAGTGAATTTGATCTGGCCGCAGGTCGCAGTCTGGGTGAGCGTTATGGCGTGCTGTTCAAGGGCGCGTTTTTTAGCAGCGATTCCGATTCGTATTCTGATACGAACAAATTCTGGATCATGTTGACCGCAAAATACTAACGACCAACCCTCTAAGGCAGAATCAGAAACACAAAGGCCTCGGATCGTTCCTTGTCAGGAATAATCCGAGGCCTTTTTCGTGCGTTGCAGAAACGCCGTGTCCGTCAGGCGGCTTCGTGGTTTGACAGGTCAACCGGGGTTTGATACCAGTCAGGCTTGACGATCAGCAGGTCACAAGGCAGGTGCTCAAGCGTACGTTCCGCTGTGGCGCCGATGAACAGGCGCTTCCACCGGTTGCGCGCCACCGCTCCCATAACGACAACATCTGCTTTGAGGCTGTTCGCGATTGCTGGCAGCTCTTCGTGGGTCAATCCCGCGATCAGGTGCGCATGGTCATCGGCGAGACCGTGAAATGAAGTGATCTCACTGAAGCGTTTCTGGTGGTCTTCATGCATTTGCTTTTCGATTTCGTCGAATGGCAGCGAAACAGGTATGTAGGCGTTGGCCGTTGCGGTCGCGACTGCAATCCGTGGATCGTAGGAGTGAAACGCATGTACCTGACCACCGAGCTTGTCGCCAAGCAATTTGCTGAGGTGCAGGATCTCGTCGTCTAACGCGGCCGGTTTGTCGTGTTGATTCATAGGGTCAATAGCCGCAACGATCGTAGGTTTCTCAAACGTGTTATTTGGCTTTACCAGCCACAGCGGCATCGGACACGTACGAATCAGACTCCAGTCGGTGTTGGTCAGCAGCGCTCGCTCAACTGCGGAGTGATGGTGCGTATCCTTAAAGACGATATCGGCACCGCTATTGACCGCGTGTCGGACGACACCCTCGTAAAGAGGGTGATCCCAGACGGCAGTCGTCTTTACCACGATGCCATCCTGGCGCAGAGGCTCTGCGATCGACTCCAGGTGCCTTGTTTGATTGGCAAGAACCTCTTCGCGTGCCTTTGCAAGCGAAGGGGAATCGAACAGCCTGTCGCCGCTGAGATACTCGTTGTAATAGCAAACCAGCAATTCGATTTCAGCACCGGTGCTCCTGGCTAGCCAGCTGGCACGATTCAGCGCTGGTTGATCGACAGCAGTTGGGTCAATTACTGAGACAATTCTAGATATGTTTTCCATGGCCGCGCTCGCATTGTTGTCTAAAAAAGAGTTTTAACACTCTAATTGGAGCGTACTGCTGGTATCGAAAACCTGCCATACGGCGTGATGCTTAGGAGATAGCGGATTCTACCTATTTATTGCAATAAGGGCAGCCTCTGAGCCGGCCAGGACGGGCTACGCGTGGTAAGTGGATGTACTAATTTAACTGCGGCTCAAACTGCGGTTTGATGGGGCGTCAGGGGGACAGATTGTCCGGTGAATGTCGCAGGGCCAGAGAGATTGAGGTGATTCATGCAGGCACAAACACATGGCGAGTTGCGTCAACGATTGGAAGAAAAAAAGAAAGAACTCAGTGACAGACTCGAGAGAATTACTGCAAACCTGCGCCGTGGCTACGAAACGGATTCGAAAGAGCGCGCCAAGCAACTTGAAGATAGCGAAGTCGTCGATGCGCTGGGCAACGAAGCAAGAGTAGAGGTTGCGAAAATATCAGCCGCGTTACAGCGTTTTGATACCGGCAATTACGGAACATGTACCGAATGTGGTTTGGAGATAGACGCGGCGCGACTGACAGCCTACCCGTATGCTGATGAATGTATTGACTGTGCCAGGCTCGATGAATATCGAGATGCCCGGCAATAATCAGCCGCTGAACAGCCCGATCAGCCGGTCATATGCATCTTGACCAGATCGGCCAAAGACCGGGCCTGCATTTTCTCCATAACTCGCGCGCGGTGAATTTCGACAGTACGTTGGCTAACGCCGAGTTCGTAGGCAATCACTTTGTTCGGCTTTCCGGTGACGACCAGGTCAAACACTTCGCGTTCCCGATTCGTCAGCCGTGCCAGCCGCTCAGCAATCTCTGCGTGTTCCTGCTGTTTCTTGCGCTGTTGCTCGTCTGAAATCAGAGCTTCCCGAACCCGATCCAGCAGGTCCTGATCGCGAAATGGTTTCTGGATGAAGTCGACGGCGCCTTTTTGCATTGCATCGACGGCCATAGGCACGTCGCCGTGGCCGGTTATGAATATAATGGGCAGCGCACTGCCGCGGCGTATCAGTTCTTCCTGCAACTCGAGGCCGCCAAGGCCTGGCATCCGAATATCCAGAACCAGGCAACCCGCCCTGTGATCGTCGACCTTTTCGAGGAATTCGTCACCCGATGCGAATATTTCATGTTTCAGATGGATAGACTCCATCAGCGCCTGCATCGCGAATCGAATGGCGGGGTCGTCGTCGACGACGAAAACTGTGGCTGCTTCTTCCGGCTTGTTCGTGATTCGGCTCAAGTCATATGGCTCTTGGTTGTTGTCAATTTGCGCATCGGTATCATTACCCGTCCCGATTTGACCAGAAAGGATGGTGCATTGCGAGACAAATTGGCGGCTAGTCCAGTCGCTTCGAAAATCTCAGCGCCGCCGCTGTCATCGCAACTGCGGTAAAAATGGCGAGAAAAGCGAGTTCGCCCTGCAACTCGGCCGGTGACGCACCACGCAACATAATGCCTCGGGTCAATCGAATAAAGTGTGTAACCGGCAAAGCTTCGCCGATGTATTGGGCGAATTTTGGCATACCGTCAAACGGAAACATGAATCCCGACAACAGAATTGACGGCATTAACAGGAATACGGTCATTTGCATCGCCTGAAACTGGGTTCTGACGGCGGTGGAAACAAACAGCCCCAAACCCAGGTTTGCGGCGATATAGAATAATGCCGCGATATAGAGATCAACAATACTGCCGACGACCGGAACGGCGAACAAAATTCTGCCTATAGCCAGAATCAGGGCGAGTTGCAGCAGGCCGATGCCGATGTACGGGATTACTTTTCCTACCATTAGCTCGACGGTGCTGACGGGAGTATTGATCAGCAACTCAAGATTGCCGCGCTCGCGTTCGCGAACCACGGCTACCGCTGTAAACATCGTCATCGTCATCATGAGAATGATGCCCATCAGGCCTGGCACAATATTCACTGGCGTGCGGCGTTCTGGATTGTAGTAAGGGCGAATCTCCATCTGCGAAGTCAGTGTTACGGCCATTGCAGAGTCAAAGCGAATCGGCATCGCACGAAGCTGGCTGGCGACACCCAGAATGGTCGGATCGCTGCCATCGACCAATAAATGTACGGCCGGGCGCGCGGAATCGACTACACGCCGATCGAAATCGTGCGGAATGACCACGCCTATCGATATCTTTCCAGCGCGGAGTAGATCTTCCAGCTCCTGAACCGTCGCCACTGAGTAGCGAATATCCGCTACCTGGGTGTGTGCAAGCTCACCGACGAACTGCCTGGACAGGTGAGTGTTGGCTTGATCGGCCACAGCTGTTGCAAGGTCGCGAACGTCAGTATTGATGGCATAGCCGAAAAGCAGAATCTGCATGATCGGTAAGCCAACGATCATGCCAAAGGTAAGGCGGTCACGACGCAGCTGCAGCACCTCCTTGCGTACGATCGCGAGCAGTCGGGAGAGCGCCTTCATGCGGCAACTCTTGCTTTGCTGGCTGCGGGTTTGAGTGTTGCAGCAACGAAGACGTCTTCGAGTGATGCTGTCGCAATCTGGAAGTCAGCTTTTATATTATTTTCAGCCAGTACCGAGCTGACCAGATCGAGCGGATTGTTGATCGTCTGCGGCACAAGAGCCCGCAGGCGAATGCCAAGTTGCGTAACACTCGCGATCTCAGGCATTGCGGCGAGAATGCTCTGTGTTTGAGACGGATTATCCGCCATTATTTCGACAATGTTCATGCCAGTATTTGCCTGTAACTCCTGGGGTGTGCCATCGGCTACTTTCTTACCGTGGTCGATAATTGCGAGCCGGTGACAACGCTCGGCTTCATCCATGTAGTGGGTCGAAACCAGGATAGTCGTTCCAGCTTCTGCAAGCCGAAACAGGTTCGCCCAGAAATCCCGGCGGCTCTGCGGATCGACTGCACTGGTTGGTTCATCAAGCAGCAGCAGCTCCGGTTTGTGCAAGACGGCACAAGCGAGCGCAAGTCGCTGGCGCTGGCCGCCACTCATCGTGCCTGCAAACTGTTTGCTCTGTGCCTCAAGGTCGTAATTTTCCAGCAACTCGTTGATTCGTGCCGCACGGGCACTGCGGGGATAGGAGTAAATTTCAGAAATGAACTGCAAATTCTCCCGCACCGTCATATCGCCATAGAGCGAGAATTTTTGCGTCATATAACCGATCTTGGGCTTCAGATCGACAGCATTGCCGGGAATTTGGTTGCCAAGCACCAACGCACTGCCGTCGCTGGGTGTCAATAAGCCACACAGCATTCGGATTGTGGTCGACTTCCCCGACCCATTCGGTCCGAGGAAGCCGTAGATTGAGGCGCGAGGGACGTCCAGATCGAGATGGTCTACGGCACGAAGATCGCCGAAATCCTTGGTCAGGCCACGCGAACTGATTGCAATGTCTGTGTTCATTGCGTGTCGGCGTCGACAAGCAGTTCGACATCGACCGGCACACCGTCGGGCACACGAGAGATAGCGTCAGTGATATCTACTTTGGCCACAAAGCTCAGTCGTCCGCGGTCGCGTTCTGTCAATGCGAAGTAGGGCGTGAAAGCGGCTTCACTCGAGACCCATCGAACCCGGCCCTGGATAGATGGTTCGAGCCCGTCGACGTGAATCAATGCCGGTGTCCCCGGCTTTACGTGGACGCGCAATGATTCCGGTACATAAACTCGTGCGTGGGACTGGGTGCCGCTGAGAACCACCATGATGACTTGCTCCCTGGCGGGTCGCTCACCCAACTCAAACAGGCGAGTGTCGGCTACTCCATCCACCGGTGCGCGGAGTTCGTGGCGTGCCAGGTCGACCGCCAGATAATCTCGCCTGGCGACGGCTTGAGCGACCGCTTGTTCTGCCTGTGCCAGTTCTTCAACCGTGGTACCTGTCAATAGCTCTTGTAATTGGGCGCGACGCAGATCCAGCTCGGCCAGAGCCGAGTCCAGTGCGGCTCTTGCCCTATCGAGAGTTTCGGGTGATGCGAGGTCCATAGCATGTACTTTCTCTGCCCGAGCAAACTCGGACTGGCGAAATTTTCGCGAGTCGATCGCACCATCGACATTGGCGCGTGCGGCAGCGATTTGTTCGCTGCGTGGTCCGCGTACAAGTTCATCAAGTCGGGCTTGCCTCTCAGCGAGCGCGGCATCGGCTTCTGCCAGCCTGGCGACGGCGCGGGCATCATCCTGACGCACCAAAAGCTGTCCTCGTTGAACGGTGTCGCCTTCACTTACCAGGATTTCGATGATCGGCTCGCTAACTTCTGCAGTCAGTTCAACACGATCCGATGCCATTTCCCCGACTATTGTGTTGCTACCATCTGGTTCTGCGCAGGCCGCCAGAATCAAGATGCTTAAACATGCTGCTATCAGGCTGCGCATATTCATACCGCTGTTCCTTCGTTTTTTTTGAGATAGTGAATGACGATGTCGATGTGCGTTTCTATAAGCTTGTCGGTATCCAGAGATTGCGGGCCAAAAACCAGCGTGAAGACCACGGAAAAGAACGCGGGCATAATCAATAACTGCGGCAGTTCACTGACGACCGTGGGACGAAACTCGCCGTTTTGCACGCCGCGCTCAATCGTCGTCCGCAGTGCATCCATGCCACGTGAAACGACGTTGTCTTTGTAATAGGTGACCAGGTCCGGGTGTTTGGCGCCCTCGGATATCATTAATCGGACAACGACGCCGACCGGAGATCCCGGCAATGATTTCATCAGCTTGAGCAGTGGGCCGCGCAGGATTTCTTCCGCCGATAAATCCGTCGTCTGGACACCTGCAACCAGCGCATCGATTCTGGGTACAACAAAGCTGCGAATGACAGCCTTGAAGAGCTCTTCTTTGGTCTTGAAATACAGGTACAGCAGACCTTTGCTGACTCCCGCTCGCTTCGCGACGTCGTCCACCTTCGTTCCTGCATAGCCGTTTTCGGCAAACGCAGCGAGGGCTGCGTCCGTAATCTCCTGTGGCCGGTCTTCCTTGCGTCGCTGATAGCGCGGTTCTGGCACGTTGACTGCTCGTTACTGACTCATTGGTCAGTAAGTATAGTTAATGACTCATGAGTCAGCAAGTGTTTATTGTCGGGTAAGCAGTCAATGGCGGATCAGTGATCGCAAAGCCGCGGGATTCGTTCATAATGCGGCGCCATGTTTACTTATATCGATCCGTCAGTACGCGAGCGTCTTGTCGCCCAGGGCAAGCTCTTTCGTATTGATCACAATGGCGTCCTGATTCCGCCGCAGAGCTCTGTCACCGATGGTGGAATGATCTCTATTCTTGGCCCGATACCTCTGCCGCTGGAGCTGCGGGGCAGGCGGACTGATGTGCAGTGGTATGCCTGCGTGCGCAACACCGAGCTCAGTAAAATCGAAAAGATAGCTGATGAGTTACGTGCGCAGAACGGCCAACAGTCTTTCGCCTCGCTCGCGTCTTCAATGGCCGTGAACAGCGTATTGCTGGTTGGTGACCCTGCGAGCTGGTCGGACCCGCTCGTGCGCGTGCATTCCAGCTGTATGACTGGTGATGTGTTTGGCTCGCAACGCTGCGAGTGTGGGCCACAATTTCAGGCCGCCATCGAGCGTGTCAGTAAGGACGAGCAGGGCGGCATGCTGATTTACATGTCAGGGCATGAGGGGCGCGGTATTGGCCTCTGGGCGAAAGCCGCAACGTATATTTTGCAAGACGCGGGCGAAGATACCTACCAGGCCAACAGGTCGCTCGGGTTACCGGACGATTCGCGCGATTTTAGCGATGCGGCCTCTTTACTGAAGTACTTTTGTAATGGGAAACCTCTGCGCTTGATGACCAATAATCCGAAAAAAATCAAAGATTTACGAGAATTCGGAATCGAAGATATCACTCCGGTTAAGCACGTCATCGGAGTGACGGAAAGCAATCGACGTTACTTGGCGGCGAAGCAGACCTGGGGGCATGAATTGAGCAGCGAGGACCTTGAGAACGAGTAACCTGCTCGCCAATATTTGCGAGGATGATCAGCTAGCCGTTCGGCTCGCTCATCTGGCTACGCTTCTGCAAATTCTCATTGTTGCCAAAGGCGGGTGTTGGCAGCACTCGCTTCAAAGTTACTGCGAAACGGGTTGATGTCGATACCGCCGCGGCGCTGATAGCGGGCGTAAACCGTTAGTTTTGTTGGCGCGCAGTGCTGCATGATTTCAACGAAAACACGTTCGACACAGTTCTCATGAAAATCTGCGTGTTGGCGGTAGGACACGATGTAACGCAGCAGGCTATCCCGGTCGATGCGTGGGCCGCGATACTTGATCAGAATGCTGCCACTATCGGGTTGGCCAGTGACCGGACACAGGCTGCGCAGCAAATTCGAATGCAGTGACTCATTTACTGTCTTATCAGGGTCTGCTTGCAGTAGCCCAGCGTTGACCTCCCAGGTATCGCAGCTCACGGCTCGGTCATCCAGTGTGCTGCCTTCAAGCAATCCGCATTCGGCGGCAGCTGTCTCGTCTGGACTGAACAGCCGCACCTGAATCTCGGCGCCGCAGCAAGCGCCAATATCATTTTGCAGCGCATCGGTCACGGCAGTGGCCGAATCGAAGCGCGTCATGGTGAAGGAGCCGAGATAGAGTTTGAGCGATTTGGACTCGACGATGTTGGGCGAATCAGCGGGAATGCGAAGCTCGGCGCAAGCGACCTGTGGCATTCCACCCCGGTCGAGCCAGGTCAGCTCCCAGGCGTTCCAGATGTCCTCGCCACTGAATGGCAAATCATGGTCGAGCCCCAGCGCGGCACGATTTTCCGCGCGCGCAATGCCGAACAGCTGCTCGGGCGAGTATTGCTGAGGGAAGTCGGAATTCTTTCCAAGTGGTGAGTTGGAGTTCATGCTGGCCCGTTGCTGTTGCAATCTGATGAAGTGCAGGGGGAAGTTTACTGCAGTGCGCAGCTCGTCTGGAAAATTGCTGTAAATAAAGCAGGAATATCCCGCCGCTCGTGTAAAATACCCGACCGTTTCGTGCCCGGTGCCTGTCTTGCTCACCCTTATACAAAATGCGCACATTTTCACCCCGGAAGATGTCGGTATTCGCGACATCCTGATCGGCGCTGGCCGGATTCTCTGGATTGGAAAATCAGATGCTGCGCCTGAGATCTCCATGGCGGGCGTTATTCGCACTGACGTGCAGGGGCGTCGTGTCATACCGGGTTTTATTGATGGCCACGCGCATGTAACAGGAGGCGGTGGCGAGTCTGGTTTCGCCAGTCGCGTTCCGCCGGTGCCGCTGAGCCGTTTCACACGAGCCGGCGTCACGAGTGTCGTTGGAGTACTGGGTACCGACGATACGACGCGGGATACACGAGGGCTATTGGCGCAGACTCGTGGTCTGCGTGAAGAAGGCATGAGTGCCTGGTGTCATACGGGCGGCTATCATTTCCCACCCGTCACATTGACCGGTAGCGTGAGAGACGACATCGTGCACCTTGATCCCGTCATCGGTGTGGGCGAACTTGCGATCAGCGACCACCGATCCAGCCAACCAACGCTCGATGAGCTGCTGCGGGTCGCGAGCGATGCACACGTTGCAGGATTGATCACCGGCAAGGCCGGGATCTTACATTTGCATCTGGGTGACGGAGAGCGTGGCCTGCAAATGATCCGCGATGCGCTGGCAACGTCCGAAATTCCTGCACGGGTATTTAATCCAACGCACATCAATCGGCGCAAAGTCTTGTTCGACGAGGCACTTGAGCTAGCGCAATCCGGTTGTTTTGTTGATATCACAGCATTTCCAGTCGCAGAAGATGACGATGGCTGGCCGGCCGACGTGGCGTTACTGAAATACCTGGAATCGGGTGCGCCCAAGGATCAGATTACGATCAGCTCTGATGGCGGCGGCTGTCTGCCAGTATTCAATGAGCAGGGCGAGCTGACCGAGATGGATATCGGCAATCCACAGAGTCTGGCAGATACGCTGAAGGACTTACTCGATGGAGGCGCCTCACTGGAACAGGTGTTACCGGCAATAACGAGCAACGTTGCGACTTTACTTCGACTGCATGACAAAGGTCGTGTTGCCGTTGACGCTGCAGCGGACTTGCTGGTGCTTGATGACGAGCACCGTATAGCCGATGTCATGCTGGGCGGAATATGGCATGTGCGTGACAACAAGCAGCAAATTTATGGACAATTCGAAGTGCGAGACGCCTCGCAATCTGACGAAGACATGGAACAGAAATGAGCCCAGCAAACGATATTCACAAAACTGATCGCGGCTACATTATCCCGATCGGCGGTGCCGAGGAAAAGCTGCATAATCCGGAAATTCTTGATCGATTTGTCGACCTCTGCGGTGGCACAAGCTCACGCATCGGGATCATTCCGACGGCCTCGGAATTGGAAGACACCGGCCGCAACTACGAAAAGCTGTTCCGGCAATTGGGCGTCAAACACGCGCAGGTATTACCGTTTATCACACGAGATGATTGCCAGAACAGCGAGTATCTCGACTACATCGAGAAATGTGACGGCGTCTTTCTGACCGGCGGCAACCAACTGCGGTTATCGACCACATTGGGCGGCACTGCGGTCGCGCAATTGATCAGACGGCGCAACGCGGCCGGCATGCACGTTGCCGGCACGTCAGCAGGTGCGGCATTCATGCCCGAGCACATGATTGCCGGCGGCCACGAGGGCAGTACGCCAACTCCTGACATGGTCACCATGGCACCGGGTCTCGGCTTGACCAACAACTTTATTATCGACCAGCACTTTCGACAACGTGATCGCCTCGGACGACTACTCACAGCGCTTGCTTACAATCCGTTCGCGGTCGGCATAGGGCTGGACGAAGATACCGCGGCATTTATCAGGCCCGGCGATGATCTCGAGGTTGTCGGGAGTGGTGGGATTACGATCATCGATCCAACGCATCTAAGCTATTCTTCAATGGACAAGGCTCGTCGCGGCGAGCCAGTCAGTTTGATCGATGTTAAATTGCATATTTTGATAGCCGGAGGCCGATTCGAAATTGCCTCCAGAGAGGCACGCGCCGCGTAATATCCCTGCAAAACCGACAGGACCAGAATAATGAAAATAGTAAGTACCAATGTATTTGTCGGACCGAATGTCTTCGCACACTTTCCCGTCATCCGGCACGTTTTGGATCTCGGTGAACTCGAGGAGTGGCCAACCGCTCGCCTGGGCGAAACGTTTATTGATCCATTGTTGGATTTCCTGCCCGGCTTGCATGACCACGGTTGTTCTTATCGAGAGGCCGGCGGATTCGTGCGTCGCCTGAGAGAAGATGAGGGCACGTGGCTTGGCCATGTCATGGAACACGTCGCGATCGAACTGCAAAACGTCGCAGGCTCAGAGGTGACGTTCGGCAGAACGCGCTCGATCGACGGGCAGCCGAGGCACTACAACATGGTGTTTCAATACAAAGATGAGGCTGTTGGTCGTGAAGCGAGTGTGTTGGCACTTAAGCTGATCTACAGCTTGTTGCCCGCAGATCTGCAACCAGAAAGTGCCCCGGCAGAAGATTGGGATTTCGCCGAAGAACGCGATGTGTTTATTCGCTACGCGCAGCGGCGGGCATTCGGGCCAAGTACGGCATCCCTGGTCCAGGCGGCAGAGGAGCGCGGCATTCCGTGGCTTCGACTCAACCGTTACAGCCTGGTGCAGTTTGGTCACGGTCGCTTTCAGCACAGAATTCAGGCGACCACGACCGGCATGACCAGCAATATCGCCGTAGAACTCGCGTCTGACAAAGAAGAAACCAACAGCATCATGCGAGACCTCGGTTTGCCAGTGCCGAAACAACGCGTTGTGCGGACATCGCGTGACGCTGTGCGCGCGGCAGAGCGTATCGGCTATCCAGTGGTGCTCAAGCCGCTGGACGGAAATCATGGCCGCGGCGTGTCGATAAATCTGCGCACACATGGCGAGATAGAAGTCGCTTTCGACAGAGCGAAGGAACATGGCAGAACGATCGTTGTCGAGAGCTATATCGAAGGATTCGATCACCGCTTGCTGGTTGTGAACGGAGAGCTTGTGGCCGCGGCAAAACGAGTACCTGGTCATGTAGTTGGTGACGGTAAACACACCGTCGAGCAGCTTGTCGATATCGTTAATTTGGATCCTCGCCGCGGTGTCGGTCATGAAAAAGTATTGACACGCCTCGAGTTCGATCATCAGGCGGAGCGATTGCTGGAGAAACTCGGCTACGACCGAAACACTGTTCCGGAAAAAGACGAGACCGTTTATCTGCGGTCGACCGCTAACCTGTCGACAGGCGGAACATCGATCGACGTTACCGATGTAATGCATCCCGACAATCGCGACATGGCGATCAGGGCGATCAGGGCGATAGACCTTGATATCGGCGGAGTCGACTTCCTTACGCGCGACATCACCGAGTCGTACCGCGAAGCGGGCGGTGGTATTTGCGAGGTTAATGCGGGACCGGGATTCAGGATGCACGTTGCGCCCAGCGAAGGTACTCCGCGCGATGTTGCCGGGCCTGTGATTGACATGTTGTTTCCGCCTGACTCTCCCTCGACGATTCCAATCGCGGCGGTTACCGGCACCAACGGTAAGACGACAACATCACGAATGCTTGCGCATGTGTTGAAGATGTCTGGCTACACGGTTGGCCTCACGTCAACCGATGGTGTTTATATCGACGGCAAACTCAGCGTTGCAGGTGATATGACTGGCCCGGTTTCTGCACACATGATTCTTCGTGACCCATCTGTCGACGCAGCGGTTATGGAAACGGCACGTGGTGGCATGCTGAGAAGCGGCCTCGGTTTCCAAAGTTGCAACGTGGCTGGTTGTCTGAATATTTCCTCGGATCATCTTGGCTTGCGCGGTATCGACACGCTGGAGCAACTCGCAGAGGTGAAGCGCGTGCCGATTGAAATTGCCACGGACGCTGCAGTGCTGAATGCGGACGATGCTTTGTGTTTGCAAATGGCCGATTACACGGACGCAGAACGAGTGAGTTATGTGACGATGAATCCCGCTCATCCGCTGGTGAAGCAGCACATTCGAGCCGGTGGGCAGGCTTTCGTTCTCGAGCAGGGTATGAACGGCCATATGATCACGATATATGACAATGAAGGTCACACCCCGTTGCTGTGGACGCACCTGATTCCAGCGACCATCGAAGGTCGCGCGATGCACAACGTGCAGAACGCCATGTTCGCGGCGGCTCTTGCGTACAACATGGATGTCAGTCTCGAAGATATTCGTCATGGTCTGCGAACTTTCGACGCGTCATTCTTCCAGGCGCCGGGTCGCATGAATATCTACAACGAGCATCCGTTCAAAGTGATTCTCGACTATGCGCATAACCCTGCTGCGGTGCGGGCAATGTGCGGTCTGGTTGATCGGTTCGAAGTTGATGGTCGTCGCACTATCGTCATATCCGCGCCCGGTGATCGTCGCGATGAGGATATTCGCGAGATCGCCTCAGTCGCAGCGGGCCACTTCGATCACTTCATCTGCCGCTGCGACGACAATCGTCGTGGGCGTGGTCAGGATGAGATAGCGGTCATGCTGAAGAATCAGCTGCTCGAAGAGGGCATCGCGGCAGATCAGATTGAGATCATCGCGGATGAGCAGGAGGCAACCAGCAGAGCGCTGGAATCGGCACAGTCGGGAGATTTGATTCTGGTACTGGCTGACGGCATCAAGCGCACCTGGAAACAGATTATTTACTTCAATTCAGGCGCCAAGGTGGATGCGTCTGTAAAGAATGTACCGACGTCGATTGATCTTCCGGGGACTGACGAATTTGAACTCGGCGATGATCTTGAGATCATCAGTGACGAGCGCGGCGTACGCATTGCGCGTGAAGAAGGCGACTAAGCGCAAGCTATGGAATTTCTCGACGCGCGCCGACTGACTGGGCCCAGCCTGCTTTTCGACAAGCCTGGAGCGATCCTCGACGTGCAATGCAACGCCGATGATGTGAGCAGACTGATTCCGGTTTGGGAGAAGCACGTTCGCCACATGTTGGCCGAGCTCGGCTGGAATGACGTCGAATTGCACTCATTGCCGTTGCTTGGCGGTGTAAGCCTCGCTTTTACCGCACCAATTGATACGTTGTACGCGGCGTCCGAAATTAACGAATGGGCCTGGGCCGCATGCGATTGTGAACTAAATGGTGCAGATGAGCCTGATTTCACAGCAACGCTCAATAATATTCGTGCGTCCGCGGCCGAAGAAAGCAATGCCGAGTTGTTGCAACTGGCGGCGGCTGCCAAATCTCATCAGGCCACATTCTTGTGGGACGATGATGAGGCCTCAGTGGGTCTTGGCCGCGGTTCACAGACCTGGCCAGTTCGGGAGTTACCGGATCCGGGCGAGCTGCAGTGGGACAGTTTTCACGATGTTCCGATCGGCGTCGTTACCGGTACCAATGGCAAAACGACAACCGTAAGGCTTGCGACGCATATTGTTAAAGCAGCCAACCGCAACGTCGGACTGAGTTCGACAGACTGGATCGCGGTAAACGATCATATTCTCGATCGCGGTGACTGGTCCGGGCCGGGCGGTGCCCGTGCCGTACTGCGCGAGCAGAATGTCGATATGGCGATTCTCGAATCTGCCAGAGGTGGATTGCTGCGGCGCGGGCTCGGCGTGGAAATCGCCGAGGCTGCATTGATCACCAATATTGCTGCGGACCACCTTGGAGATTTTGGTTCGCAAGACCTCAACGAGCTGCTGGACATAAAGTTCCAGGTGTTCGGTGCCGCGATACACTCCGACATCTTCGTCCTCGTCCCTGCCGTACTCGACGGCCCCCAGGGCGGCGAAGTACTGGGCGTTCTCCGGCACTTTAATAAGAGACTTGGGGTCGACACCCTCTGGCAGCGGGAAATCGCGCTCTTTCCAAATCAGCGGAATGTTGTGTTGCCACGCTTCGCGCATGCCGCGAATATACGTATTGGGCCCGCCCAGCAACAAAACGTGCGGGCGCAGCGTGTGGCCGCGCGTGAGAACCGTGAGATTCTGTCCGATAATGGCTTCA
>RCNF010000382.1_pt1 | contig 22277 bp, 18 predicted proteins | sample 2041311 | NCBI WGS metagenome assembly RCNF01 (sample SAMN09708228, study PRJNA481090) | Marine sediment metagenome, whole genome shotgun sequencing project. | biome: marine sediment; feature: ocean; material: sediment; isolation source: Sewage treatment plant 2 marine sediment (STP2) ... | reverse complement strand
AGAAACCAGAAAAACAACAGACTGCTAGGATTTTTGCGGGGTTTCGCTCAGGACGCCATTCGGGAAATCGGAGAAGGGAAGAAAGAAGTTCTGAGTGTCTTACACCTTATCCTCGAGCCATTCGGCGAATGCGAGTTGGGCGTTGGCAAAGGCCTCTTCGTGAGAGCCTAGGTCGGCCATACAGCTGGCAAGGGTGTCTCCCACTAGTCCCAGAAACATTTGGACTACTCCAAGACCTCCACCTTAAGCTTCCGCAGCGCAAACGGAACCGCTACAAAGTTAACTACCGCGCCGTAGCCGAAGCAGTAAACAGGCCGCAACTCACCCTCAGGGTTCTTGTTCTCACTCGCCTTGCCGCCACCGGCCTTGGTCGCCGCCCATATGCAGAGCAAGCCGATGAGTAGCTCCAAAACGAAATCGATCGGCAACGGGTTGCTGAGGCGATCGGCAATATACTCAAGCCCGAGCGCGATAGCGATTCCAGAACCAAAGTAGGCAAGCGTATGGCCTGCAAGAAATGCAGTACTGTTCGCGATCGGCCTGTCCGTTCCAACGGCGACAACCAGTAGCGCGAACAGCACCGGGTTCAGCACATCAACAAGGAGGAACGGAATAAAACTGAGCAATAACTCGATCATAATCTGGTTCTCATTTGCGTGGCTACATGCAAGCTATTTATCGGTCAAACATTGACCGCAACACAAAACTGATACCTTTCAAGTCGCCCGATGAACTGAATCGATAAGCCAATCCCAACCGGTCAAACTTTAAGAACCAAATCTGGATAGGGCTGCTTTGCTTATGCAGAGAAATACCGAACTCCCATTGATCGGTGATCGGATCGCTGGATGCCAGTGGCCCATCATCGAGGATGAAGTCCAGGTCATACTCGAAGCTCGTGTACATCCCATGCCAGCTGAGCATCAATTGCTCGTCGTCCAGCTTCCGCTCGCCAAATGGGTACTCAAATTCAAGCCCGGCCATTATGGGCACGAAATATTCGGATTCTCCCCGGTTGGGCGTGTAGCCGACATAGGACACCGAATTAACCAGCGCCCAGTCGAGTTTTCCATTGTTGAATGCATAGTGGCTCTTTACGCCACCCCAATACGTCCATGACGATTCGCTTCCGCCCAACACCGCGCCCCATCCGACAGCCGCGTAAGGTCGCAATGACCACCGCGCCGTTATCGGTATCGTGATATCGACTTCGGGCGTCACACTGACGCTCGCCACATTGTCCAGGTCGATAAGCTCAGGGATGTCATCCAGGTTGAACCGGTCCAGACCTAATGTAATCGGAAACCTGAATTCGATACCGATCGTTCTTTCACCATCCGTAGAATAGTTCGCGTCCCGAACATCCCAGCGCGGCGTCATACGCAGGACAAATACGTCCCGGTCGCCACTGACCTGATACCAACCAGTACCGAAATAGGCACTGTAGGCCCAGTGAACTTCGTTGATTCCGACTTCCTGAGCACGCGCCCTGTCGACCATGAACGCCGATGCCACAAAGACAAGGCATAGCTTCAGAGCATTGAAGCAACTAGCTGACATCATTTTCCAAGGGGTATCGCTGCAATCACGGAGAATCGAACGGACCAGTCAGGTGCGCCGTCCGGCTTGATCACATTGTAATAGCCTTGCAGAGAGAACGCCCAAGGATTTGATCCGATCCGATAGACTTTTCCGAAGCCACCACCGAGCGGTACCAGCCACTTCTGATCGGGGCTGTCCCAGTTCGCTGTGATCAATGGTGCCGAGACAAAATACCAATTGTTAGGCAACGCGCGGCGGACCGTGCCGCGCAGCATCAGTTGACTGACCGCCTTACGATTGTCACTGCCCGCGAAGGACCATCTTTGTCCACCAAAAAAGCCCAGATTCCACTGACCGGTCTTATAGGCAAAACGAAAAGCAGGTCCGGCGGTCCACTTGCCGCTACCGAGCCTTACGTCGGTTGCAGTAGGGATGCTCACCATTGCCCCTACACCCCAAACCGGATTGCCTGCCGACGGCGGCGTGTAAAAGCTCGCGTGAATCCAGTCACCGAATCCGGACACTCTGTCACCTGGCTCAGGATTCGGATTTCCAGGTTGTCCCGGTATGCCGCCCGGCGTATCCGCAAACATCAGAAGGTCCAAATGAATGATCTTCCAGTTCTCTTTCGAAGGTCGCCCGTACAGCGGCATCAGGCGAAGGATGGTGGCGTCTCCGTTCGTGGCACCGTAGTCGGCATCTACCTCGACCGGTAATGCGAAGAACTTTTGGAAGGACTTTGCTTCAGGCTCTGCGTCTTGCGCATGAACAATCAATGGCGGAGTGCAGAAGACGGTGACGAGCAGTGCGGTGCACAGGTGCAAGCTCTTGGTTTTCTGCATCGGCATGCCGGCCATTTTTGCTAGTGGGTCTTCCATTGACATAGTCTCATACACCCGATTAGAACGATGCGCCAATGGATGTAATGATTCCGTAATCGTCCTTCTCAGCGCCGTCGGCCGGCTGGTTGTCGTAGTTACTGTAAAACGCAAGCTCCCAGAAAAAGTCCCGCACCAGCTCGTTGCGCAATGTGATATCAGTGTTAATTCGAACTCGATCACTCTCTGTTATGCCAGGGTAAACATAGATATTCGCCGACAGTCGCGTAATCGGGATATTCAATTTAAAGATATCGAAAGATGATTGAATCAACCCTTCTACGCTCTCTATGGTTGTGTTGTCCGTGCGATCTTCAGTACTCACGGCGAGGCCCGCGTTGACTTCGAAGCGCATGGTCGAGGTCTGGATGAAATATTTACCAGCGGAGCCGGAGAGTATTGAGCGCATATCAATACCAAGTTCCTGGTTTCTCTGAAATGCCAATGACCCCTTCCAGAACCAGCGATCACCAAGAAAGCGCATCACATTTCCACTCAGGTCTGCTCTTGAAGAGTTGTCTCTTTCTGCCTCTTGAGTTTCGTTCCAGTTGAGCCGGAGATCGAATTCGTATTTTTCCTCGCGCAAACGCAGACTGGACGTCAGATTGCCCAACAGGATGTCACTGGCCTTTCTGTAGTCGATACCGGCACTGATATCGCCCTCAAACCGCTGCCACCAGGACTCGTCGAAACGAATTGGCTTCATTGACGCAACTTCCAGCGCCGGGACCTCGGAGACACTGCCGTTCTCCTCAATCTCAAGGCCCTCCGACATGTCGGACTTGTGGATTCGACCGTAGCGGAAGGTTCCATCGGTCTTCGCGATCCTCAGGTACGTATTGCTCTCGATAGATTCAACGTCCACCCAGTTCAAATACACGGTATCCATTGTCGTCGTCTTGACGCGAAGCTTGCCGCGGTCGAGTTCCTTGATCGTTCCGGTTAAGCGATCACCATTCTTTAGATAAATCTTGTCAGCAAACGTATCCCCTTCGTCGGCCGACGCTGACTGACTTCCACAAATAACCATCGCACTCAAGAAGCAGATTGCCGTGGCTTGCCAAATAGAAAGCTGTGCCTTAGGTGTCATCATCGTGTTGTTTCCAGGTTTGGCCTTGCGCAGACCATGATCGAGTGAATGGCGCAACTCAGGATTGCTTGTCTTCTGGTGGTGGTGTGGTCATACACTCTTCCACGCCAACACCTATTTGGCTTAGCGAGCGGGAGAATTCGTCCAGCGTGCAAGGGAGAATTTCCAGCTGCGATTGCTGTACGACCTTGATGCTGCCAGCAAACGATGCCGGTGACCACGGCAGAAGGACAGTCGCGCGCCCATCCGCATGTTTTTCGATGACGTAGCAAGGATCGCCACCACCCGCCTCATCCTTCACCAACGCTGCATCGACATGTGAGTTGTTATAGTCGATCAATGCACCCGACATGATCTTGAGCATTCGATACATCGGAACCTTGTAGAGAATTGAGTCCTCGAATTTTCGGCCAAGATCGCGAAGCCAGGTCGCCTTTGCCGCCAACCCTAGCAAGAAAGATGCGCCAACAATCAGGACGACTGCGACCAAACCCGGAGCAACCAGGTTTTCAAACATCTGCCCCGGTAGCATGTCGGCGATTGGCGTAGCCATGGCCACGAGCAATCCCCCGATCTCCTGTATACCGATCCACAACAACATGATGGGTAACAAGAGAAACAACCCACCCAGCAAGGTGGTTTTTAGAAAATTCATCGCAACACTCCGAAAATCGTGGTTCACATGGTTGTCAGTCTAACGTAAGGCAAGCTCGCCTTACATTACATTTTCGACCTGCTGCATTACACTTAAAGCTGGCAGGAAAATTGGCCGGTTGCGAGAACTTCGACCTGCGGCCAAACACTTGCTGTGATCGCAAGTCTACATACAGTCTGGTCTAACTGGCAGCTAGTTTGCTAGTATTTGCAGTCGGCACGAACAAACCAAGCCCCCACTTGTATGACCTCATCCCCATATCTGCGAAGCACTATTTGCCAACTCGGCGCTCTTGCCTGCTTGCTGTTAGTTGGCACAGCGGGGGCCCAGGAAGCGGCGGAAATCCCCTTTTTTAATGCACCGACCGGCACTGCTGCTTTGGGCGGCGGTATTCGCTCTGGCCAGAGTTTGTATTTCGAAAATAATAATGAAGAACTGCGAACCAGTGATCTGATTCCTCTGTACCTCTACGAGGGCAAGTATCTTTTCTCGCGTGGCACCGCTGGCGGCATTCATTTCCTCAAGAAGGATAATTTCGAATTCAATCTTTACGCTCGATATCGATTTCAGAAGCTCGACCCGAAGCGGAATGAATACTACGAAGGACTTGAGGCGCGTGACCAGACGATGGACGCAGGCCTGCAAATTGCACTCAAGCAAGATTGGGGCATCACCAAACTGACGTACATGACAGACACCCTGAACAAACACCATGGTCAGGAAGCCGAGATCAGCTACCGCTACAATTTCGAGGCTGGCGCCTGGACGCTGTCTCCGTTTATCAGCTACAGCTGGCAGGACGCAAACCTGACCGACTATTACTATGGGGTTAGCGAAAACGAAGCCAGAGAAGATCGGCCCGCGTACGATCCGGGTGGGTCGGAGTGGCTTTCGTTCGGCCTGAATACAGCCTGGCACGCCACTGACCGCATCGTACTTTTTGCGAACATCGCCTTTGCTGGCGCAAGCTCCGAAGTCACCGACAGTCCGCTCGTAGCTGAGACGGCAGCATCAACTGCGTTTATCGGTGGCACTTATGTATTCGGCAATGCATTGAAACCCGACTACATCTCGGACAAAGAGAGACAAGGCGAATGGTCCTGGCGAGTCAACTACGGCTATCAGGCAGATGGCAACATCGTGAGCGAAATCGATCAGGGCGATTTCAGCAAGAGCACTGTCGCCGACACCAATATTGCCGGCTTTACCTATGCAAAACTTCTGAACGCGGGTGAACGCATCGATTTCGTCGGCAAGCTGTCACTATACCGTCATCTCGAAGAAGACGAAGACAATGGCAACTTCAATAGCTACGCGGCGTATATTGTTGCCCGCGGCCGCGGCTATTCGCCGTGGAGCAATGAAGAATGGTTCCGTTGGGGATTTGGCTTTGGTATGTCGTATGCAGAAACGGTGCCGATCGCCGAGCAACGAAAACAGGAACCCAGTGGCGGTAACACGTCCCGCTTCCTGAACTATCTTGAGATGACCCTCGATTTTCCGCTGCGCCGAATTTCCAAAGCGAACTGGTTACAACGCTGTTATGCCGGACTGACCATTGTGCACCGATCCGGCATTTTCGGCACCTCCGATCTGTTGGGCGACGTAGCCGGCGGTGCCGACTGGCTTACCGCACATCTGGAGTGCACCCGATGAGTAGCGTAACGACTGTTCGCCGCCTGATTATCGCAGTCGTGTCGGTTACGACATTATTGTCAGCCCCGTTCGCATCGGCCGAGTGGCAGCCCGATGAGAATAACAAGGCTCAAGTTGCTGCACAGAAAGCGATAGCGCAGATCAAGGAGAGAATCCCGCGTAGCCTGCCGTATTTTGAAGATGCGTATGGCTACGCCATTTTGCCGTCGGTGACGAGGTTCGGTGTGGGATTTGGCGGTGCTTACGGTAAAGGTCTGGTAGTCGAGGGAGATGATCTGATTGGCAGCACTGGATTCTGGCAGTTCACTTCGGGAATCCAGGGCGGCATCAGGAACTTCAGCATGATCCTGTTCTTCAAAGACAAGGAGGCACTGGAGTATTTCAAAGCACGCAAGCTGCAGTTCCTCGGACAAGCCGGACTAGCAGTGGCAACCGTAGGTATTGCAGGTACTCCTGCGTACAACGATGGTGTCGCAATGGTTACTGTCACCCGCCTTGCCCTGATGGGTGAGTTCACGATCTCGGGCGCGAAATTCACGTACAAACCATTATCGCCGGAATAGACGTGCAAACTGGCGGATGCCGCAGCTCAATCGCTTTATGGCTGCTGGCCCTTCTCGCATTCATTGAGCAGCCTGTTTATGCGGGCGACATTCCAGGCATACCGCCAACCTTGTTGCCGCAAATTGAGCGAGACTTCGCGTTCACGTTCAGCAATGATTTTTTGGGCCGTGGTGGCTCAGTAGACGACTTTCGAACACAGCAACTGGACGTCGTTGCAAGACTTGCCGACAGGTGGTTTCTCGTCGTCGACCACAGCATCCTGACACTAATCGATCCTCCTGTGCGGGAAAGAGTGGACCAAATGTCCGCATCTCTCGGTTATCGCTTGCTTGAGAACAAGAGCCAGAGTGGGATGGACACGCTGGCCATTGGGGCCGGCGTTCGAAGCGCAGGCGACTTCGCGGGCGAACGAATACAGAACGGCTTTCACCGCCTGGTTTCAAGCCAGGTTGAAACTTTGACCTACGTCGATACCGAAAGCACAGACCTCGCCATATGGTTCGACGCGCACCGCTATCGCGACGTTCGTAAATACGATGATTGGAGTTTCGGCTACTGGTTGCAGGCACGCGGATTGACAACATCTGACGGCCAGTGGGACGGTGCGGCTAGCGTGGCCGCGGTCGCAAGTCGTGGAACATTGAAGCTGTGGCTTGGCGTACGTCGGGACTGGCGCACAGGTTACAGTATCGACGATGTACAGGTGGCAACCGCCAAAGCCGAAGACGACACGGCTGTCGTACTTGGCGTCAAATTAGGCGCGCTTGTATTCGAAACGGTGCAGCAGCTCAACAACGACGGATCTTATGGACAGCTGAGCCTGGTCTCGTCGGGCTTTCGAACATCTAACGAAGGTTTCGCAGAACCGCGCGGCAGCATCGAGTTAGGATTCCTTATCCCCGATGTGCATGTTCAATTGCTCGGAAAGCTTCGGTCACACTGGTTCGCCAAAGTGGACTCCGTATGGCATGAATCTGTATTTCTTGAGGTCAGATACGGTGAGCCACAGTATGGGAGCGACGAGTCGCTCTATGTGGTGAGCCAGCAAGTTGGCGCGGGCCTCGAGTGGGAGCGTTACTGGAACGAATCTACCCGTTGGATCAGTTTCTACAGCGCAGTTGGTATCGGCTGGAGAAGTGAGCAGCTCGACCTGGAGGATAGATCGTCGAGCGAGCAATCAGAGAAGGCTGGCAGTGGTGTAGTTACCGCCGCCACTGGCCTGCGATTCAACATGGCAACACTGGGACGAGGCTGGAACTACCGTTTCCAACTCGGACTCACCGCCTGGGCACCGCTGGAAGACGCTGACGTTCTGCTCGGCGGCCAACAATACTCGATCCAGAAGCCCGGCGTCGCGCTGGTCTTAGGCATGAGCTTCGACTTTTCTCCCGGGACCTGAGTGTTGGGCAGCGCTGCGCGCTTTCACCAGCAGTAGAGGACATTTTTCTGGACGCCTGATTATTTTTCAGCATTAGCCCAGGCTTGATATCGAGCAACACGCCGGGCGTACTTGTGGTACCAAACTCGAATTCGCGGGACGATCACAATTTAGAAAATTGGTGGTTGCTACCAGTAAAAACTTAGAGAAGCGAATAGTCCCCGATACTTGACGTTGGCGTTGCCGTACCACAGCGAATCGTCAATGCCGACATCGAGTCCAAAAAGGTTGTAACTCAATCCCAACCCGGCATTCTTGAACACTCTGTAGTTCAGACCAACAGAAGCATTTTCCAGCGTTCCATCGTAGGGACTTATGCTCGCGCTAAAGTAGTCGTATCGTGCTTTTAACGCCCATTTTTCGGAGAACGAGTGCGTATACCAGATGCCCAGGTTTGGCAACGGCGCGGCGACACTCACGGATTCACGATGGAACAGATTCTCCATGTCGGAAACACGAATCTCACCCTGCACATTGGCCCTTAATTCAAGCCAATGTACTCCCAGCCCAAAACCAAACTCCTGATTCTCGCTAGCCTTGAACTTGCGGGCAAAGAACAAGCGCGCCATCGTGAACTTGGTACCCGTAACGATATTGCTGCCTGCTTCAAATACGAAATCGTTAAATTCAAGATCCTCTTCAAGAATTGCGGCTTGACCTCCCCCTGAGCTGAAGTACTGCGTCGCCAGCTTCCACTTCTCGCCAAACCGCCAACTGAAATCGAGCGAAAAAGTCTCGTCGGAACTGCGTACCCTAAAATCGTCGCCGAGTTCGAACTCCTGCGTTTCGAGGATGCCATCGATACCCGCAGATACTTTCACTGTTCGGTCCGGGAAATAACCACCAACCTCCAGTATGAATCTATCGGTCAATAGAGGATGAACGCCTGCAGCTTCCTCGGCCACGGACAGCGGTGCACCGCCCAACAGAGCGAAGCACGAAAGTACAAATTTGATAATAGTCTTCACATCCAGATTCCGACTTGCCGTTCGCGACCTGTCAGGACCGCTGCTGCACAAGCCCTATGCGCAATAGAACAAAAAACTCGCTTTTACCTGCGTCGCGATTGCCCACCACTTCGCCGCTGCCCACCACCTTGACGCTGGTAACTCTGAGTGCGTTGTGACCCCTGCTGTCGAGCATTGTAATCGCGCTCCAACTGCGGCCTCGTCGCCGACTGATTCTTGTACGATGAAGCGTTGTTATTTGCCGTTCCCGATTGTCCTGTAGACGGTGAACCACTGCGGTCCGAAGTTGCTGGCCGTTGGCTACCATTACCCGGTGCCGTGTCCATGTTGCTGGGCTTTGTCCACTGCCCGTTCTCGCGTTGCGACCAATCGCCATCGTTACCACGTTGGTAAACATTGCCGGAACGGTCCGTCAGGACATTGTTCTGGCCGTCGGTTGCAGGGCGTGCCTGCCTGTTCTGGGTTGTCGCCGGTCGATCCGCGTTTCTTGTCTTGTTCTCAGGCCGGTCATAAAGATTGGGCCGGCTTTCTGGCCGATTTTGACCACCGCCAACATTACCATTGCCATTGCCAATATTTCCGTTGCCAACGTTGCCGCTGCCGATATTAATGGTGTTGTTAATGTTGATATTGGTTTTGCGGTAGCCGCCGTGCACATGCGGCCGTGGATACGGGCGATACCCGCCAACGCCCCACCAACCACCGTGCCTGCTGAACGTGAATCGAAACGGTCCGTTGGTCCACGAAACACCGACACCCCAGCCAGTCCAGGGGTTGTAGCTGACATGCAATCCCCAGGTTGGGTAACGCGGGTAGTAGTACGGTCCGTACCAGGGGCGGTAGTACCAGCCTGTGCCGTAAACCACGGCACCCGAATAATAGTAGCTGCCGTAGTAACCCGGCGTGTAGCCGACGTAGACGACCTCTGGTGTGACATCGTAGACCTTCACATAGGTCACGTTGTAGTGCGGATTTGATGCAGGAATTTTGTAGATGGCATCGGGGATTTCGGTTGCTACGGACCAGGGTCCGGTGGAACTGTTTGCAACGTACCAGACACCATCATTGCAAGCGTAATACAGGTTGCCGTACCTGAAGACTGCAGCCGACGTATTCTGCGCGTACTCAACCTGAATGTCTTCGATGGGCGCGAAGTCAGGTTCACCGTCGTATTCAACGCTGAATGACGAGTCATCACGATTGATTGCCGCTGTTTGTGGAATGGTGTTGTCGAGTACGGCATCACGTGCCTGGTCTGTTCCCGACACCTGGCTCAAAACCGCGCCGTTGACAGACTCGGGAGGGATGCTGACAAATGCCAGAGGAAGCTCGTCGTTCGGCACATGTACCCATTTGATCTCACCGACGATGCCTTCGCCACGATACCAGCGGCCCGATAACAACACGTAGTAGCGCTGCGTCGATAACTCCAGAAACGCGTTGCTATCCGAGTTCTCCAGATACAAGAGGTCCATGCCTTCAACCGGTGCCCAGGTTGCCGGACCAGCCGTAACAATGAGCTCCGTCGGCTTTGTAGCGACAATGATCTTTGTATCGCTAAGGTCAACCCCGTCATCCTCGCTGGGTTCGACCAGCTCTTCCACATCACCTGGAACGACCGTCGCAAGAGTCCAGGGTCCTGCAACAGCGGTCGCCTGAAACCACGCATTGCTACCAACGTATAAGTAGTGTGTATTGCCACCGCGCACAATCAGGAACGCTGAATTCACCACTCTTTCGTAGCGGGATCCCTCAATCTCCTGAAACACCGGCTCGCCATCGACTGAGACCAGCAATGCCGGCTCTTTCGACAACATGATGATCGGCGGAGCGTGTTTGAGATCCGCTTCTACCGCCCCGGCACTTTCGGCATCCAGATCAGCCAGTAACTGATCAACCGAAATGGTGAGCGTCGCACCATCAATGCTGGTTTCGATAAGCTTGGCGAGGGCCTCCCTGGCTTCGTCGGTGCTATCAGAAAAGCGCACGTCGCTAACGTCAATATCACGAATTTCGGCGGTTCGAGTATCGCGATTGGTATCAAGCTTGGCGGTAATCCATACAGCGCCAAATACAGGTACATTGTCGGAGGATGGACTCTTCACCGAAACAGCCGCACGTGCCTCCAGATCATTGCCCGTGAAAACTTCGACTTGCGGCTGATAAATAGTAACCACAGCACCGCCGTCGCTCGTTATTTCCTGCGGCCAGCTAATATCGTCTGCCTGCACGGCGGCCGAAACAGCCAATAATCCCGCCAACAATAATCCTGAAACTTTCATCTTTCTCGCAACCCTCATAGCCAGGCGACGTTGTCCCCGAGCTTCAAAAAAGCAACAAAACCGCCATTATTCACGGTAGGCGGCGATTCAATACGCAGATTTCATCGCGAGACATAATAGCGAGGCCACGAAGGCCCTCGAGCAAGCGATATCAGCGCAAATGTGTAATTCTCGTCACTGCAGGCACGCGAATTGCGAAACCCGAAGGACAAAGCTCAATAGCGAACTATACCGTACTTGATGAGCCTAACTCATCGGGAGGTATACGATATGATCCACCCCCGCTTGCTCAGTCAGACTCCTTTACCATCATCGCCAAGCCGAGACAAAATGCATGACATTTCATTCGCCACTGCCTGCACGGGACTCTCGCCTGGCCGCTGGACCCTGAGAGCCTGACTATGCGAATCGCCTGTACGCGAATCTGTGTGCTGCCAGCCATGTTGGCGGCAATAGCATTTGCCGCGCCAGTTTCGGCCGAGCTGTCATATAAGATTACAGGTGTCGGCGACAAACTCGAATCGAATATCATCGCCTTCGTCGATACCGTTCAGTTGGGCGGTGAGGTCCGATTGTCCGAGCGCGACTACGACAGCGTCGTCGCGAAGGCCGTCGCAAATACGCGGCGAGCACTTCGACCTTTCGGCTACTACGCACCCGTCATTTCCGGTCGCATTGCACGAGATCAGGCACGCGGTCACGTCCTCGTTCTCGACGTCAACCCGGGCCCTCCTATTGTTGTATCCAGCCTCGACCTGAACGTCGTCGGTGAGGGATCCAGTCTCGAAGAAGTGCGAATCTGGCGTACGCAGTGGCCCCTGAATGTAGGCAAGATTCTCGACCAGACCCTTTGGGAACAGAACAAGCAAGAGATTCTGGAGTCGATTGAGGCCATTGGTTTTCTTGCGGCGAAGTTTTCAGCGCATACGCTGAATATTAACCTCGACAAGAACACCGCAGATCTCGTGCTCCTGCTGGATACAGGTCCGCAGTTCTATATGGGTGCCATCGACTACGGGGAGCACGTCCTCAAGCCCGGCATTCTTGAGTATGTTGCCCGGTTCAGCAAAGGCGCCATCTATACATCGCGTCGCATGGATCACTTCCGAGGTGATCTTTGGAAGACGGGATACTTCACGGATATTGAAGTCGAAGAAGTCATTCGGCCTGATGCAACACCGCCCACGGTCGATCTGCTCGTTCGCACCAAGACCGAAACACGAAACAGTTATCAGGGCGCTCTTGGCGTAGGCACTGATACAGGCGTGCGGCTGCAAGCCGACTGGAGCCGCCACCCAATGTCGGCTAGCGGCGATCGTCTCGACGTCGGTATCGGCTGGCAGGAGTTGAACGACGAATACGGCATACGCGCTGTGTATCGAAAACCTCGGCGCGCCCGTGCGCGCGAGTTCTGGACAACCGACCTGACCATCAAGTTCGAGAATGTGGATCTCGACTTCAAGATTGACGATGAAGATGAGAATTTCATTACCGTCGCCAATGGCGACATTGCGGAACAAAACCTTAAGTTTGGACGGCTGAAGATCAAGAACTTCAAGTCGGGTGACCAACAGCTGTTCACAACACCGTTTGTTCAGTATCTGAATAGTAATCGAAGTTACCAGCCGGTTGAGACCGAACCACCTGGTACCAACCCTTTGTTGAGCCCTGAGTTCGACCAGCAGTTCAATCGCGTCGATCAGGCTATTTCGCTGGGTATTGACGCGGACCTCGTCCTGATTAGTGGCAAGCGTTTCGATACCCGTGGGCACCGGGAGCGAGCATCGGTGTTTACGTCGTTGAAGGAGTTCGGCTCTGAGATTTCTTTTACGCAACTTTACTTTTCAACACGGCGCAGCTATGTCGCCAGCGATCGATGGAAATTTCTGCTGCGCGCGGAGGTCGGCTACACAGATGCCGAGGTAAACGGATTCACTATTGATACGGAAAGCGGCGCCCTCGAGCTTTCCGTTACCCGCCTGCCCAACTTCTACCGATTTAAGGCTGGCGGTAGCCAGAGTGTTCGCGGTTACGCCTTCGAGCAACTTAGTAATAACAACGTAGGTTCAAACAACGTCGTCACCGCATCAGCGGAAGTTGAAATGAGATTTCTGCCCACATGGTCAGCGGCGTTGTTTGTCGATATAGGAAATGCGTTCAACGACTGGTCGAACCCTGAATTAAAAACTGGCGTGGGTGTCGGCGTGCGTTGGTATTCAATAGCAGGACCCATTCGGGTCGATGTTGCGCAGGCTCTGGACTTCACCGACAAACCGTGGAGAGTGCACTTTACAATTGGGACGCCGCTATTGTGATGCTGCGACGATTCCTCCTTGCGATCGCGGCCACCATTCTTGTGGGCATTGCCAGCACCTGGTTCTGGCTGCTGCATACCGAGTCCGGAATGCAACGGATCATACAAACGGCGCAGCAGACCATCCCCGGCGAGTTAAGCGTGTCTGCGGTCAGCGGTGACTTAAGCAATGGCGCCACAGTGCAAGGTTTGACTCTAACCATGGATGGAGTATCGGCCTCTGCAGCAGACATACAGATCACCCTTGATATCGACCTTTTGCCACTGTCCGTTGAGATCACGACGCTGCATGTCAGTTCAGTACTCGTCGAACTATTTGCCGGCGAAGAGCCTGATCAGACACAAACAACCGATATCACCACTCTACTTGAAGGGTTGGCCTTACCCGTTCGTCTGTTAGTTACCGATTTACTGGTTAAGGATGCAACGCTGATTGGTTTGACAGGCGAGCGGCCGATCGAGATTTCGACACTGGAACTCGTTGGCCAATGGAAAGACACGATTCAGGTCGACAGACTGCATGTCGATGAGCGCACGGGGACCGCTGACGTTGTTGCCGCTTTCGAACTTCACCGACCATTCGCGCTGGATTTATCGAGCCAGCTTACATTTGCACTCGCCGATATCCCGCAGCTGACTGGTGCCAATATCGCGGCCAACGGGGATCTTCACTCGACATTAATCTCAGTCGATACACAGGGGATCGAGGCACGACTTCAGGGCCAGCTCGGTAACCTGCTCAGTTCGCCGTCATGGGATCTCACCGCCGAAGTTCCTGGCTACAACCAGGCACTTGATGAAGAACAGGAACTACAGATTGATGATCTGGCGATAGCCAGCATCGGCGACATCGACGGATACGAGGTCAACGCCGTACTGGTTGCGGCAACAACCAGCTTCGAAGCAGTCTCCATCAGGTTGGCCGGCGCGGGGACGCTGGAGTCCATTGACCTTTCGACAATTGAAATAGATGGCGAGGATGTTGCCTTATCGGCAACAGGCGGCGCCAAATGGTCGGAACCGCGGCGGGCAACGGCAACGATTCAGCTGGATCGATTCAACCCAGCTGCATTGCTGCAAGGCTGGCCGAGCCCGGAGCAAGTGACTGGCGAACTGTCAATGCTGCTCACGAATGACCGCCTCTTGGTTGAAGATGCTGCGCTCAGCCTCATTGACCGAAGCGCCAGTGTTCGGCTCAACGCGAATATCAACCTGACATCGAACGTCGTCGAAGGCGACCTGCATTGGACGGATATTCAGTGGCCAATTGCCGAGCCGGCACCACAGATTGCAAGCGAGCAGGGATCGATCCTGTTGTCAGGCACGTTTGACGACTGGAGAGTTAGCGGGACCACGACGATTCAGGCCGCAGATTTCGCGCGCGGCCAGTTCATGGTCGAAGGTGGTGGTGATCGCAAGGGTCTTGCCTTGCAGATTCTCGAGGGAAATGTTCTTGGCGGCGACATTCAGGGACGTATTGAATACTCGTGGATTGATGAGCAAGCATTTGCCGGCGCTCTGGGTCTTAAGAATGTTTCCATTGGCACTCTCTTGCCACAATGGCCTGGCGTGATCTCCGGCGGCGTCACCGCCGCTGGACAGCTGTCGCCGCTGCAGGTGCGTGCGTCTCTCGAAGAGATCGATGGCAACCTGCGCGGTAAACCGCTTGCCGCAAACGGAACGATCGACATCGACGGTGGCGAGCTGGCAGCCGAAAATCTGCGCGTAGTCCACGGCGAGTCGAGCTTGTCTTTGCACGGCTCGTTGTACGCACAGCAAGGTTTCACCTTTGACGCGCAACTCGATAATCTGGGTGATTATCTGGACGACTCCTACGGCTCCGTCAGCGCGACGGGCCAGCTCTCGCTCGCTGCCGACAAACCGTTCCTGCGCATTGACGCTGCCAGTGACGAAATCGGCTACCGCGACTACCGTTTGACTGGCGTGCAGATAGTCGATCGGCAAAGTACGGATCATCTCATCGACGTCGAAGTCTCAGCCGCCTCCCTGCTCGGGCTGGGTCAGAACCTGACCGACTTGCGCCTGCAAACGTCTGTCACGCGAGATGAGCAGATTATTGCCCTGGCGCTACGCTCCGGCGATTTAGAAGCCAACGTCGCGGTCCGAGGCGCGTTCGAGAATTGGGATATGCCGAGTGAGTCGCCATGGTCCGGTGTTCTGGATGAGCTGATTATCGCCATCGATGAGCGGGGCCAGATCTCCCTCACCAGCCCATCTCCACTGCGGTTATCCACACAGTCGTCAAGTGTTGAGCGTTTCTGCGTAGGCCACGACGCAGAAACGCACTTCTGCGCAGAGGCTTCGTGGGCTGCGGGCGGGACTACGAACGCTCATATTGACCTGACGGATATTCCTGTTGGCCTTGTAAACCTCTTTACCGATATCGGAATTGAGTTCGATCAATTGATCAGTGGCACGATCGACTGGAGTCAGGCGGCCGGCACTGGCGCTACCGGTGGCGCCAATGTCCGACTGACTTCGGGTGTCATCCGCGACACAAAAGGCTCCGGTGTTGTAGTCAACACCGATCCCGGCAGCATCGAATTCGATGTGCGTGATGGCAACCTGCTCGCAGGCACCATTAACCTGCCCATGCCCGGAAGCGGAAAGATTGAGGGCGAGTTTTCAGTCATTGACGTTTCCCTGGGGACCGAAAGTAGTATTGAGGGAAGTCTCGACATAGCGTTCAACGACATAGGCATCGCTGCTGCACTCTCACCACTGGTCGACGACGCCAGCGGCGCCCTCAGTGCACAGATGTCGCTTCGAGGAACGGTCGCGGACCCCGTACTGACGGGTCAGTTTGCCGCTGTCGATGCCAGGCTTACCTACTTGCCACTCGGTCTGAGGCTCGATGATATTGATCTCAATGGCAACGTCAATGCCGACAAGAGCATCGAGCTTGAGGGGCATTTTGTTGCCGGCGAAGGCAGAGCCAATATAAGCACCAGAGCAGACTATGCGGACACTTCAGCAACCGGACTGGAGGTCGTACTGCGCGGTAAGAACCTGACGATCATCGATGTACCTGACGTGCGAGCAGTCAGCGACATCGACTTGCAAATAAACTTTGATGGAAAAAAACTCGTTCTGGGAGGCACTGTTTTTGTTCCGCGCGCACTGATTGCCCCACAGAACCTGACCGCGAGCCGCACCTCCGAAAGCGATGATGTAGTAATTGTTGCAGGATCACTGCCCGACGACGACGTACATGAGAAAGAAAGCAGGATTGAAATCCTGGGTGAACTAGAGATCGGTCTTGGCGACGACATCGTCATCGATCTCGACCTCGCACAAGCGGAGGTTGCCGGCAGCGCGATGTTTACCTGGTCGGGAGACCCCATGCCGATTGTGAATGGTCGCTACGACATGAGCGGTGAAATACAGGCATTCGGGCAAGTACTTTCGATAACTGAAGGCATGATCAGATTCCCCAATGTTCCGGCCAACAATCCGTTCATCCGCGTGCGCGCCGAGCGTGAAATCTATGGCAACTCACAGATCAAGCGAGCCGGTGTTCTCGTCGCCGGTTCCGCGCAGCGCCAAACCATTGAACCCTATTCGTATCCTCTGACAACCGAAGAGCGCGCACTGACTCTGCTGATCACAGGCAGTGATTTCGACTATGAGCAAGGTGTCGGTGCGGTCGACTTCGGTACTTACATTGCACCGAAACTGTTTGTCAGTTATGGAATTGGCCTGTTCGACAAAGAGAACGTAATCAGCGCCCGTTATGACCTGAAGAAGGGTTTTGGCGTGAAAGCAACTTCCGGCGACAAGTCATCGGGCGTCGATTTTTCTTACCGGATTGAGCGTTAGCCCTGCTTGACCTGCCCAGGCTGGCTGAACGCCGCTAGGCGCATACATCGCAGCAATCGGCCGATCACTTCAGTACACTGCTGTCCTGCCTGCCACCTCTGGACTCATTGATGCAAGAATATCTCAAGAAGTATTCATGGGTCCTGGTGCTCGTATTCTGCGTCTTCATTGCCTGGTATGCCGCACAAATCAGCCCCGAGCGTTTGGCCGAGCAGGGTCACTATGGGTTCCTGTCTCTGGTGCCGGCGCTGTTTACACTGGTCATCTGTTTCACTACCCGAAATGTAATCCTTGCGCTCTTCATGGGTGTGGTCCTCGGCGGCCTGGTCACAGGCCACTACAACATCATCGAGCACTTTCTTGTTCCCAGCCTGGGCACAGAGCGCTATGCACAAATCCTGCTGGTCTACCTTTGGGCGCTGGGTGGTTTGCTCGGCATGTGGAATCGCAATGGCGGCGCCTATCATTTCGCATCGTTTGTCTCACAGCGATTTGTGAAATCACGTCGCTCAGCGATGTTCTTCGCCTGGCTAATGGGCGTAACTTTCCATCAAGGTGGCACTATCAGCACCGTTCTAACCGGCACGACAGTTCGGCCGGTAGCCGACAGGGAGAAATTGTCGCACGAGGAACTGGCCTACATTGTGGATTCAACGGCATCGCCCATTGCCACCATCATTCCCTTTAACGTGTGGCCTTTATACGTTGCCGGACTGATCGCGATTCCGTCGATGAGCCACTTCATTCCTGATCAGGATGCCGCCGTTAGCATGTTCCTGAGCGCAATCTTCTACAACTACTACGGCTGGCTGGCTGTGCTGTTTACCCTCTTGTTTGCCTTCGACAAGCTTCCCTTTGTAGGCGGACCAATGCGAGCTGCGCAGAAGCGCGTCCGTGAAACCGGGCAACTCGATGCACCGGACGCCAAGCCGATGGTGTCGGTCGAGCTTGCCAATCTGAATGTTGCGGACGGGTATGAGCCAGCACTTATCGATTTCTTCATGCCGATTGGTGTACTGCTCGGATTCTCAATTATTCCCTGGCTGCTGACCGGATCGCCGATGATCTTTGAGGCCTTTGGCCTGGCCGTCATCAGCAGCATGGTTGTCTCCATTGTTAGAGGCATGGAAGTTACGGATGCGTTCGAGGGGCTCGTTGACGGAATCAAAGGAGTCACCGTTGGCGCAATAATCCTGGGGCTCGCGGTAACACTTGCGAAGGTTTCGGAGGTACTCGGTGCCTCTGCCTATGTTATTCAGATCAGCACGAACCTGTTCACTGCGGTGCCCTTCATCTTGCCCGGATTGTTGATGCTGATTTGTATGTTAGTCGCATTTTCGGTCGGTTCTTCCTGGGGAACTTACGCGGTAATTTTTCCCATTGCCCTGCCGCTCGCCTATTCTATTTCACCCGACCCCACTTATGTTTTGCTCTCATTCGGCGCAATGATGGGAGGTGCTGTTTTTGGGGATCAGTGCTCCCCGATCTCGGATACCACTATATTATCCGCGCTAGCGTGCGGCGCGGACCTGATGGACCATGTCTTTACCCAGTTGCCTATTGCCCTCGCGGCGGCAGGCGTAGCAATGCTCCTGTACACGGGAGCGGCTCTGGCGCTGTTCCTTTAGGCGCAACAGGCCGATGAGTTGTTATATAATCACTCGCCCCCGACCACAGTACCGGGCCACATCAATACAATAATTAGTACCGGAGCAGTAAGTTGAAGCGTGATCAATCCTTTTTTGACCGATATTCCATCGTCATCGGTGCGCTGGCCGCCATTGCCATCGCCATCTACATCGTATCTGCCAAGATGTCCGACATGACGCAAGGCATATACACTCGCGATGCTGGCGAGTATCAAGCCGCGGTAACAGAGCGGATTCGTCCGCTGGGGCAAGTCTATTTGCCGGGTGAGGAACATGCCGCCGAAGCGCCAACCGTAGAAACCGTTTCAGACGTCGCACCGGTTGCGACCACGTTGTCCGGGCCGCAGGTCTACAACTCAGCATGTCTCGCTTGTCACGGAAGTGGCATCGGTGGTGCGCCGGTTCTTGGTGACGTCGATGCGTGGACACCACGAATTGCTCAGGGAGACGATGTGCTTAAGGGCCATGCGATTAACGGCTTTACTAACGTCGGTTACATGCCGCCAAAAGGCGGTCGTGTCGATCTGTCTGATCAGGAAATCCGCGACGCGGTTGACTACATGGTCAGCGAGTCGCAATAAGCAACGTTAAATTTGCTTGCATTACGCTCGCTTCCTGTCCAGCTGCCGCATCGCCAATGCCTCTGCAATGTGTGCTCCGGTGACGGCGCGCTCCTCGGCAAGGTCAGCAATCGTGCGCCCGACTCGCATCACGCGTTGGTAGGCACGCGCCGACAGGTTAAATTTGTCGCTCGCGGCATCCAGGACCGTCCAGGCATCAGCATCAAAATTGCCGCTTTCTGTCAGTAAGGCACCTTCCAGCCGCGCGTTACATACCGGGCTTCGAGACAGCTGCAAGGCACGCGCCTTTGCCACTCGTTGCATAACTTTTTCGCTGCTCTCAGCCAGGGCGGATTCCGCGCGGAAGGCTTCCCTCGGTGGCCTGCTGACCACGACGTGCAGGTCGATTCTATCCAGCAGCGGGCCTGATATCTTCGCCCTGTACCTGGCGACCTTATCAGCGCTGCAACGGCAGTCACCTTTTGGATCACCCAGATAGCCGCACGGACAAGGATTCATTGCAGCGATGAGCTGGAAATTCGCAGCGAAGTCAGCCTGCTGGCCCGCACGTGAAATCGTTATGGAGCCGGCCTCCAGTGGCTCCCGAAGTACCTCGAGAACATTGCGATTGAATTCAGGCAACTCGTCCAGAAACAGCACGCCATTGTGAGCTCGGGATACCTCGCCAGGCCGCGGACCAGACCCGCCGCCAACGAGGGCCGGAGCAGATGCCGTATGGTGCGGCGAACGAAAAGGCCGTTGCCGCCACTTGCCAAGATCAAGCCCATGACCCAGAACCGAGTCGATCGCGGCCGTCGCGAGCGCCTCCGCCTCGGTCATTTTCGGCAGCACACCAGGCAGGCGACGCGCCAGCATGCTCTTGCCTGTGCCGGGAGGACCTATGAACAGTAAGTTGTGGCCACCAGCGGCGGCGACTTCGAGTGCGCGTTTCGCTTGTTGCTGGCCCTTTACATCGGATAAATTCGCGCACTCGATAGCCGTCGTCGGAGGACGCAGTCGAGCCATCGGTTCGATCGGAGCGCTGCCATGTAAGTGCGCAGTAACCTGCAGCAGCGAACTAACCGCCCGAACCTCGACAGCGGTGAGAGCAGCTTCTGCTGCATTGTCGACAGGCACCATGATGTTATTACCAGACTCGCGAGCCTTTAGTGCCGCGCACAAGACCCCGGGTACAGACCGGACATCGCCGTTCAGAGCAAGCTCGCCGTAAACCTCAAGCGCAGAAAAAGTCGTCGCAGGAACCAGGCCGCTTGCCGCGAGAATGCCCAGCGCAATAGCGAGATCAAAGCGCCCACCGGTCTTGCGCATATCCGCAGGACCAAGATTTACCGTGATGCGTTCCTGGGGGAACTTGAACCCCGAACTCATGATGGCACTGCGAACGCGATCTTTGCTCTCGCGCACTGCCGTTTCCGCCATACCAACCACAGAAAATGTCGGCAAGCCACCGGATAGAAATATTTCTATTGTGACCGGCGGAGCATCAGTCCCGAGTTGGGCGCGGCAATTAAGGATCGCAAGGCCGGTGATTTGTCAGCCCTCCATGGCCAGCAAAATCTCGTCGAGCACATTCACAGTGCTTAGGCGCTTTTGGTGTGTGTCTCTTCAAGTTCCGCAAGCCGCACTTCCAGCACAGCGAGCTTTTCTCGTGTTCGGGCAAGTACCGCTTCCTGAACCTCAAACTCATCGCGAGTCACGAGATCCAGCTTGCCAATACCACTGCGCAACACCGAGCGAAAATTTTCCTCGAGTTCATTGCGCATTGAGCGCAGGCCCTCCGGTACCGAATCGGCCAGCTTGCCAGCCAGGTTTTCTATGGATTCCTTATTCATAGACGCTTGATACCGCAGCATGGGGCGAAACGCCAGCCCGATAAGCCGCCCATTCGCACAAATTTGTGCTTCGCCAACCAAAATAGGGCAAGCCAGTCTTGGCGCGCACCAATACGGTGCGGGACTGAACGGCGCGGCTCGGTAAGTATTTGTTTTCAAAACGATTAAGCAATGTGGCATGAATTCTGCTTTATGAGAACTGACTTTATCAATTTCTTTACGGAGCTAAACCAATGAAGGCCACAATGAAAACCGGACTAATCGCAGCGGTGCTGCTTACCAGTGGCGCAGCATCTGCTGACTGGTCCGCGAACGTCGGATTCGCCAGTGACTACTACTACCGTGGCATCTTCCAGAACTCTTCATCAGCAAGTGCCGGTCTCGACTACAAAAGCAGTGGTTTCTACGCTGGAGCATGGACGGCTGACGTAGGCGACGGCCTTGAGGTCGACGGTTACTTCGGTTACGGCGGCGAAGTCGGTGATTTCAACTACGGCATCGGCTATACCGGCTACTTCTACACCGGCGACTTCGATGACACCTACCAGGAAATCAACCTCAGCGCTGGTTACGGAATCGTCACTCTTGACGTTGCTGTCGGCGAATACGATTCGCCGCCTGCAGACGCCATCTGCACGGGGTCGATCCCGCCGAGTTGCAACCCAAGCAAATCGGATTACGCCTACTACTCGCTTACTGTTGAGAAGAATGGCTTCTATGGAAAGTACGCTGGCTTCACGCAGGATTTTGAAGGTGAGTACTTTGAAGCCGGTTACGGCACGACGGTCGCTGAAATCGACCTGGGTGTCTATTTTCTGATCTCCAACGACGATCTTGTTGGCGATGGCGATGAGTCCATCGTATTCACGATCGGCAAGTCTTTCGATCTCTAGTCTGCAAAGGGGCGGCAAGGCCGCCCCTCTCCATATTCAAAGGGGAACACTATGAAAATGATTACAGCGATCATTAAGCCATTCAAGCTTGATGA
>RCNF010000381.1_pt1 | contig 22279 bp, 21 predicted proteins | sample 2041311 | NCBI WGS metagenome assembly RCNF01 (sample SAMN09708228, study PRJNA481090) | Marine sediment metagenome, whole genome shotgun sequencing project. | biome: marine sediment; feature: ocean; material: sediment; isolation source: Sewage treatment plant 2 marine sediment (STP2) ... | reverse complement strand
TGTACCCGTCTGCTTCGGTACCTGCAGTCAGAAGGAACCAATCCTCCCCTATTAGTTTGAAAACGCTCTCTGAAATATCGTCAGGCTTGATCTCTTTGAAGAATGGTTTCATTGAAGCTCCGTTCGCTTTCCAGATTGTTATATTTTTATGGATGTATTCGAAATCGTGGTGTAATCCGCCGTAAAATTGTCGGCACCATCTGCAGCGCAGGCGAGGACGATGTTATAGGTCTGTCCCTCTGAAAGGGCATTGTCGTAAAGGTCACCCGAATCAAGGGGGATCGTGAAAAGGATAGTTGTTGTTCCCGAACCCTCACTGCCGGATTTGTCCGATACGTTCTGTTCTCCGCCCTGCAGGTCAGTGTCGGAAACATGCGTATCGCTGTCAACACCGAAATCATCTCTGATACTGACTGAAGAACCGCTAACGTAACCGATAATAATGTTGGAATCATGCAGCATATAGGATCCTGCGAACCCTACTGCAATCCATCCGGTTGAGGGGCCGTTGAGTTCAACTTCCAGGTTGCTGTCCTGAACTCTCCACTTCAGAACGAAACCTTCATGTGAGAGGGTTCTCCAACCGTTGGGATCGAAAGGGTTATCCTCGCATGCCAGAAATAGTACGAGCAGAGAAAAAAGGACTGCGGAAAGAATACTGCATTTTTTCATAATAAATATCCTCCTGACAGAATTGCTGTGCATTCTGGAAACAAATATGTCAGTTTCCCGTTCCCCGGTAAACAGCTGCCACTTGAATTTTCCCTCTCATTTCCACAGAATAGTCGTGTTACAAGCGAAATTTCATCAGAGGAGTTTTATGGCGCTCAGTAGAAAACCTCTCAAGGGCATGAGAGAACTTACACCCGCTGAGAAGAGGGTTGAGGATTATATTATCGAAAAATTGCGGGAAGCGGGTACTGTGTACGGCTTCGAGGAATACGAGACACCCGTTCTTGAGCCTCTTGAGCTTTTCCTGGCAAAATCCGGCAATGAACTGGCTGTCAAGCAGAGTTATAATTTCACCGACAAGGGCGGCAGGAAGCTGATAATGAGGCCGGAGCTCACACCTTCCCTCGCCAGACTGGTGGCCGCTTCAGGGGAGCTTATTTACCCGGTCAAGTGGATGTCATTTCCGGTCTGCTACAGGTACGAGAGACCCCAGCGCGGAAGAGTTCGGGAATTCATGCAGTTCAACCTGGATATACTTGGGGTTTCCGGTCTTGATGCCGAGCTTGAAGTGTTTCTTGTACTGAGAAGAATCATGTACAGTCTGGGTGCCAGCCCGGGTCAGTACGTCATCCGCTACTCCAGCAGGAGACTTGCCTCAGAAATTCTGAGCAGCTGCGGTATGACTGAAGAGGAGATGGCTAAGGCTTTTGCGGTGATCGACAAAAAGGACAAGATAAAGCCTGATGAATGGGAGGAACTGGTCCGGGAAACAATCAAGGACGAACGGAACGCGGATACTGTTTTGAAGTTCGCATCGTGCAGCGATCCGGATGCGTCATGGCTTTCGCAGGCAGCCGGAGGAACCGAAGCTTTCGATGAGATAGTAAAATTCAGCGGAATGCTGAAGGATGCAGGTATTTCTGAAGCGCAGTTCGATGCAGGCGTTGTGCGGGGCCTTGATTACTACACTGGAATAGTCTTTGAGGTTACTGACACTGGAAGTAAGAACCGGAGGGCGATCTGCGGTGGAGGAAGGTACGACAACCTGGTGGGTATGTTCGACGGCCAGAAGGTAACCGGAGTCGGATTCGGACTTGGACTGCTGACCCTTGAACTATTCCTGAAAACCTACGATCTTATACCTGACGGTATTTCCGGTAAACATCCCGCTGATATTTTCCTCGCTGTTTATTCCGATGAAGAGAGAACCTTCGCTGTAAACCTTGCTGAAAAACTGCGGGACGTCGGTGTCTCGGTTGAAATAGATATCACAGGTAAGAATCTCTCAAAGCAGTTCAGGATTGCCGGCAGAAAATTAATTGGATACATTGCGATTATCGGTCCTGAGGAAGTCGCTTCAGGGCGAATCACACTCAAGAATATGACATCGGGCACTGAAACTGAATGTGAAGTCTCAAAGGTTTCGGGAATCCTGATTGAGGGGAACCTGTGCGGGGAGGCAAATTGATCGGATTCATAAAGCGGATTCCAGGCAGACTACTCATTATCATTCTTACACCACTCCTGTTCGTTCCGCTGTTTTTCATTCGAACTTCTCCGGGGAGTCTGAATTTCCCGGAAATTACTGCCTGCATGGGGGCGGTGTTTCTGTATCTGATTCTTACCCGGCTTATTGCCAGGCTTCACCTTACAAGCGTACTGATATCGCTGGTTATTTTCTCAATGATTGTCCTCGGGCTTGCTGTTTTTCTGCAGCCTTCAGCCAGTCAGGAACAAACCTTACAGGAAGAGATCGATCTTACCGACGGCTTTATCTCGAATAGGCTTATTCCACTCCAGGATGACAGTTCTGAGTTTTCAGGATGGGCTTCCATCCAGAGTGAAATAGACAGCCTTGCAAGCTCAGGTGGCGATGCCATCAGGAATTTTAGTCTTTTCGAAGGCTCCGGAACCGTGGGAATGACCCTCGGAGCGTTGGGGGAGGTAACTTCAGCGACCGCTGAGATATTCATCAGGACTGTTTATGCTGGTTCGAATGTTGCCCAGGAGGATTCCATCGTCCTTTCCGAGGGAACACTGAAGGAGTCGGAGCATCCACTTAAGATACTTGCGCTTATCGCTGCCGTTGTCTTTTCAATCGCAATAATTGCTTCATTGAGATACCTTGTTCTGGTCGAGCGAAGAAAAGGAACATTGTTATGGTTCCAGCTGCTTATGATCACCTTTGTCCTCAGGATCCTTTACGTTTCTCTGGGCATGGACGATCTCCTTCGAGTAGCCATGGCGGAGATCAGCAATTCTGAAACTATACTGTCGATAAGCCCATTCTACGTTCTGCTGTTCATCTTCGCGTTCATTAATTCATTCAGAACCGACTGGGCGCACTACCTTACCAGATGGAGGAAGTACGTTGCTCTTGCAGGATCCCTTGGAATCCTCGTACTCTCCCAGTCCATTCTCAGATTCTACTTCAGAGGCGGCCTGACGATCTCATCACTTGCGCTCGGAACCTTTATAGGCTGTGTGTTCACAATCCTGCTGATATTCAGTTCAGTGACTTTCCTGAAGATCCTCTTCCTTCTGCCGTCCGCAAGACTTGTTGATCGGAAACTCAACCAGCTGAGAATAATGGATGGCCTCGGGCAATCCATATACTCAACCTTTGATGAGGATAAGATCATGCATTCATCCGTAACTCTCGGCAGAAGAGTTTCCGGAGCCGACAGATGCTGGGCTGTAAAAATGGATATGAATGGTTTCAGCTCCTGGGAAGCCACAGTGAGGGATTCCTATGAAACAGCATTTCCTCCCGCGTGGCACAGTGAGGTTCTCAAGAGGCTGGAAAAATCCGGTGGAACGATCCTTTACAACCGGTACCCGAGCCACCCTCTGGCGGCATTCGCGGGAAAGGATTCACCTGTGCCGGGTTCTTTGATAGCTTCAATGCTCAAGATCAGGAAAAAGACATTCGGCGTAATCTACGCATCCACGAATCGTCAGTTCGGATTCATGAACGAATCAAAAGGTCTTGTAGAAACCTTCGCAAGACAGGTAGCTGCGGCTATAGATAATGCGAGACTGATGGAAACAGAGCTGGAAAGAGAAAGGTACCGTGAAGAACTGGCAATAGCCAGATCGATCCAGGAGAGCCTGCTGCCCGGAGAGCTTCCCGAGATCGAGAACGTTGATATTGCGGGTGTTTCTGTACCCAGCATGGAGGTCGGGGGAGACTATTACGATGTATTTCCGATTCCAGACGGGTTGTACGGTATAGCAATCGCTGATGTTGCCGGAAAAGGCACCGCTGCTGCTCTGCTGATGGCTGCGCTTCAATCCGCCCTTCATGCTATAACTCCAGGTATGAGCAATAAAGCCGGTGATACAGTGCAGAGGCTTAACACCATAATGAGCAGGAGAATGCCGGATGATAAATTCATAACTTTCTTCTATGGCGTTCTGGATCCAACCGATAGAACTTTCAGCTACTGCTGCGCAGGCCATGATCCGCCTGTTCTTTTACGAAGCGATGGTATTGTAAGCAGCTTATCCGAAGGAGGCCTTGTACTTGGCGTTGAAGGTGATGCCCTTTACAGAACGACCACCATGAAGATGAATCCTGATGACAGGCTGCTGCTGTATACTGACGGCATTACGGAGAGCATGGATAAGGAGACCGGGGAGGAATTCGGCACAGGAAGGCTTATAGACTTCCTTATCGGGCAGGACAGCCTTCAATCACGGATCATCCTTGAAAATCTGCTTGACAGGCTTTCTTCGTTCCGGGGTGAAGTTGCAGCATTAGATGATATGACTCTCCTTATGATCACATGTACGGGTCACACGAAAGCAGCAGCTGACTGAGCAGTGACTGAAAAAACTTCGTTCCATGGAGGGCTGATTTGAACAACATTTCCCAATTGCGCAGCGGACTTTCCCTGTTACTTGAATCGGAAGGTGATGCGCGGTTTCTCCTTCAGCAGGTGTGTGATTACCTTCATGAGAACATCGAGAACTGCGACTGGGCCGGATATTACCTTGTGGATCCTTCCCGCAGAGAAGATCTGTTTCTGGGGCCGTACGCTGGCGAGCCTACCGAGCACACAAGGATTGGATTCGGGGAGGGGATCTGCGGTCAGGCTGCCGCATCCGGAAAAACCTTTGTTATTGCGGACGTCAGAATAGAATCGAATTATCTTTCCTGCAACCCCCGGGTGAGATCGGAAATAGTAGTTCCCGTGTTTCATGACAGGGTCATGATTGGTGAGATCGATCTGGATTCCAATGTACGCAACGGGTTCAGCGAGGATGACAGGAATCTGCTGGAATGGCTTGCCGGCTTAACATCAGAACTGGCTGAACAGGTCAGGAAAGGGGCAGCGGAAAACTGAAAATGCTGGCTGGTCCCGCAGGATTGAGTGATGATGATAAGCTGGCCAGGATAACCCTCATATCCCTCATTATCATCGGTGTCGTGCTTATTGTTTCCATGGTAACCCAGCATCTTCTCATCGGCATTCTGCTGCTTGCTGTACCCGGGATTCTGTTTCTTCTTGCCGGGTCACCTGTGCGGGTTCTCATGATGGCTTTCGCTCTGCAGATAGTGCTTACGCTCGCTCAGCTGGAGACCGCTTCCGTGCGGATAGGTATCCTGAGTCTCAGAGCAGATGACTTGCTTTCGATCTGGTTTGTATGGCTCTGGGTTCTTACTCTCCCCGACAGGTCGATGAAAGGAATAAGGATCGGCCTTCAGGGAATGCTGATAATACTTTTTCTCCTGATGTTCGGGTTTTCAGCTTATCGCGGGCTCGCGGCAGGCAACGATACGTTTTTCATAAGTTTTCAGCTCAAGTCTTACGGGGCTTATTTTCTGTACTTTCCGCTTCTGTGGGTTCTGTCAGATGAAAGCTCCAGCCGGCGGATCTGGACAGTTCTCCTCTCATCGGCGGCTATCGGCGGACTGATATATATGGTAAAGGGATATATGGGGGTTGGAGAGGACGTTTACTACCGTGATATGACCGGTATCAGGATAGCCACAAGACAGCCCAACGCCATAGGAGCCGTTCTGATGGTGTTCATTGGAAAGCTCTGGAAGAACTGGAGGGAGAGACCTCCGCTTATCGTAGTTATCCCTATCATCCTTCTTATGGGCGGTGGGATCATCCTGTCGCAGACCAGAGGAATCTGGGGAGGAATCATGCTTGCACTTGCATCAGCATGGATTCTTAACCTGTTCAGAAAGAAGGACAATATCCGGCTCGGTAGAAAGCTCATTGTCTCTCTGACGGTCCTGGCTGTGCTTGTCATTCTTATTGTGTTTACCATATCTACACTGGGTATACTGTCAGCTGCTAATGTAGCTCAGAGAACTGAGACGGAAACGGGCAGTTACCTGACCGACACTTCCGTTCTTGCGAGGATCATTACCTGGGTCACAATAATTGATGATCTCAGCGGTTCGCGGATGATAATGGGAAAAGGCCTTGGGGCTGAATACACCTGCTTCAGACCGGATATCGGAGAAGTCGTGACCGTTTGGTACGTTGATGGCTCCCTCTTCCAGATTGCTCTGAATATGGGAATCACAGGTGTTATCGTATTTCTTGGCATATTCCTTGTAACCCTGGTGAGCGCAGCAAGACTGTTCATCAGAACTGAAAGCAGGCGGAGGGCAGGTATAGCTCTCGGAGTTTTCTGTGCCGTCATCATGCTGCTTTTCGCGTCTGGATTCGCTTCGGTACTCACCAATTACAGGTTCACCATGCTCTGGGCTTTCTTTCCCGCTCTGCTTCAGACGGAGATTATGAGAGAAAGGAAGGAAAATACTCTTATTCCTGTTGCGTAATGCGGCGGGTAACCCTTGATTTGGAACCTGAATCCAAGTATTTTAGCACCTGCTTTTTTTATTATTTAACTTGTACGCATTCCCGGGAAAATTCTACCCTTTATCCGTCTGCATGGAGGCCTGCATGAAGATACTAGTCATTAACAGCGGAAGTTCTTCCATCAAGTTCAAACTTATCGATATGGAGAACGAAACTCTTCTAGCCGAAGGATTGATCGAGAGGATCGGTCTCCCTGAAGGAAGGATTAAGTACAAATCCGGTGACAGGACTATAATCCTTGAGGACCCTGTTCCCGATCACAAGAAGGGCATTGATTTTATTCTGAATGCTCTGACAAACTCTGAATATGGCCCGATTGACAGCTACAATGAGATCGGGGCTGTCGGTCACAGAGTCGTTCACGGCGGAGATCAGTTCACTTCGTCGGTGATCATAGACGAAGAGGTTATTCAGGGTATTGAGGATTGCAGTTTTATGGCGCCTCTTCATAATCCTGCAAACCTGCAGGGGATATTTGCTTCCATTGAAGAACTGCCCGGCATTCCGAACGTAGCTGTTTTCGATACAGCATTCCATCAGACGATGCCTCCTGTGTCCTACATCTTCCCACTTCCCTACAGCGTATTTGAAGAGAAAGGTATAAGAAGGTTCGGTTTCCACGGTCCCAGTCATCAGTACGTCTCCGGGCAGGCTGCAATGATGATGGACAAGCCGCTTGAGGAACTATGCATCATTACCTGTCATCTGGGGAACGGAAGCAGTCTGTGCGCTGTTAAACATGGGAAAAGCATGGATACCAGCCTGGGTTACGGTACAGCCTGCGGCGTAATGATGGGAACCCGCAGTGGAGACGTTGATTCAGCCGTCCTGATAGATCTTGTTGAAAACTACGGCTATACAATATCTGATGTTAAGGAAATGGTCTACAAGAAAAGCGGATTACTCGGTATTTCAGGGTTATCAAGTGATCAGCGTGATATTGAGGATGCCGCCGAGGAAGGGAATGACAGGGCAGAGCTTGCCCTTGAAATGTTCGCTTCCAGTGTTAGGAAGTATATAGGAGCATATGCGGTTACAATGGGCGCGCTTGATGCGATTGTCTTTACTGCCGGTGTTGGTGAGAACGGTCCGCAGATGCGGGAGCGTATCTGCAAGGGTCTTGAAGTTCTTGGTGTATCAATCAATGCTGAAGTCAACGATTTCAAGGGTTTGCAGCGGGATATCAGCGCGCAGGAGAGCAGGGTTAAAGTACTGGTGATTCCAACGAACGAAGAACTGATGATAGCAAGGGAAACCAACAGATTATCCGAAGGGAAATAGCATATGTCATTTAAAAATCTGACTTTACTGGTAACAGTCCTGATCGTAAGTGTTTCAGCATGCGGCGGCGAAGCCGAAAGCAATGATACAGATCCTGTTTCTGATGCAACTGACCTGACATTGGAAGATACACCGGTTATCGAAAGGCCTGAAATGGTTTATGCCAGCCACATTCTTATTCCCTATCAGGGATGCCAGCAGGCTCCCGCTGAAGCCTCGTCCATGGAAGACGCCAGGACGCTTCTTACCTCAATCGCCGATAGTATTTCAAGCGGCCAGTTAACGTTCGGGGAAGCCGCTGCCAGGCATTCCTCCTGTCCTTCATCGGCACAGGGAGGATCTCTTGGCGGTTTTGTCAGAGGTGAGATGGTCCCTGAATTCGATGAAGTCGCATTCAATCTTGAACCCGGAGAAATTTCGGAAGTATTTTCAACTGCCTACGGATTCCACATCATTCTCAGACAGGAAACGATCCAGGCCAGTCACATCCTTCTGGCGTATCAGGGTGCCGAAAGAAGTTCGGCAACAAGAACGAAGGAAGAAGCTCTTGAGATCATTGAGGGCCTTCAGGAAAGTATTTCGGACGGCTCTCTTACTTTCACCGATGCAGCAGCAGGGAATTCCGACTGTCCCTCTTCGAGTAATGGCGGAGACCTCGGTCCCTTCCCGCGCGGCGTAATGGCAACAGCCTTTGAGGAAGCGGCATTCGCACTTGAGCCCGGGGATATCTCCGGTATTGTGGAAACACCCTTCGGCTATCACCTCATAATGAGGACTGAATAGAAGAAACTCATAAAAAAAGGGTGGCGGCATTCCTGCCGTCACCCGATAATTCTATTCGATCGGTGCGGAAATATCGTGTACTTCCGGACAGCCCTCTATTGCCAGGAATATTTCCACTGGAGATGAGCCAATCAGCATCTCAACAGCGTAAAGCGTTGTTGTGGAAGCATCCATTATATACATTTTGTCATGTAAACTACCTGATAATAGTATTAACCTCATCTATCTGATTTTGTCAAGCAATCGGCTGGAAATAGAGTCAAGTTTACAGAACCGGGAGGACTTATATATTCAGAAGATAAATACACGCCTGCAGCAGCTGAGATTAACACAGTCCAGGCACTCACACAATCGAGAGAAGAGTCGGGATGAACAGACTATTCGCAATAGCAGAGGAACTTCGGGAGCTGGATGTGAAAGCCAGCCGGCTGGCATGGGCGAAGTATACAACCGGGTACGATTTCGGCATCATGGACGTCGAGCGGGAAATGCAGGAGAAAATGAAAAGCAAGGAGAGCTGGAACACGATACAGGACCTCCTGGCCGCTGATCTCTCCTCGCTTGACCTGCGGCGCGTACAGATAATGGAGATGACCTTCAGGCCGTTCCACCTCTCTGCGAGACTCAACGAGCTGTCTCTGGCGATCCAGGAGAAGACAAACGAACTCTCCTCCGTTCTGAATACACACCGCTGTACCGTTGCCGGCCGAGAGATGACATCACCGGAGATAGCACGAATTCTAATATCCGAACCAGACCGGGATCTCCGCAGGAAAGCCTGCCTGGCAAGAACCCAGGTGAACGTTCCCCTGGTGAACACAGGATTTCTGCAGCTCCTGGATATGAGAAAGGAATTTGCCCAGGAGTATGGAGCTCCCGATTTTGTACACTATCAGCTTGAGCAGCAGGAACTGGATCCTGGCATGTTCGATTCCTGGAAAGATGAGGTAAACTCGGTACTTCCGCTGATGAGGAAGATCCGCTCCGGTTTCGGTGAGGATATCATTGGTGATCCCGATGTAATGCCATGGGATGATGCCTTTATCTCCGGGAAGATCGCTCCGGAACTGAACCGGCATGTGAGTATGGCCGATTATCACAGACCGATAAGTGAACTGTTCAGCTTGTTCGGCATCGACATAACCGGAATGAACATTACCTATGACATCTTCCCGAGGAAGAACAAATCTGAATGGGGATACAACTTCCCTGTAGAGACAGGTGTGGATTCCAGAATTCTCGCCAATGTTCGGGACAGGTATTTCGAGTACGGCGTTCTTCTTCACGAGACCGGTCACGCAGTTCACAGCTTCACCACCGATCCGAAAGAGACTATCCTGAATATGGGTATCAGCGGTATCGTCTCCGAGGGAATTGCGAATCTCTTCGGCAGATTCCGCACGCACAAAGCGTTCTACTCAGGGTTCTTCGCTGATAAGCCAGAGGAGACTGGAATGGATTTCAGAAGGCTTAAGCTTTGGACCCGTGCAAACCAGCTCAGAGCGGTATCCAGAATCCTCTTCGATCAGGCTCTCTATCGCAGCAGAATAGAGAACATCGATGATATTCACCAGCTGCTCTGGCAGACGAACATGGAAGTTCTGGGCGAGCAGCCATACTCTGACCTGCCGCTATGGGCCAGTACTATACACTACACAACACATCCTATCTACTTCCACAATTATCTTCTGGGAGATCTGACTTGTGACATGCTGGAGCAGGTCTTTCTGAAAAGGGAAGGCATTTCTGACATTATCGACAGACCGGAATTATTCGGCAGGTTTGTTCTGGATGAGGTGATCGGTGCTTCCGGGAGGTATTCTTTCCCGGAACTCTTCAGGAGGATCAGCGGCGAAGGCCTCTCGCTCAGATTACTCTCACAGCGGCTGAGGAAAGAAGCAAATGAACAGGATATGCCATGAATGATTATTCCGACGAGCTGTTGACAGAGCTGTTCTGGAAGTCTTCACTCAGAATTGCAGTGGTAGACAGCAGAGCACACATTATTCTTACCAGTAAAGCGTTCAGAGATTCGTTTCCCCAGATGGTCGGGATAGCCGAAGACGGTTCGGAGGTACTCGGATTTTCTAATGATGAGGAATACGAATCCTACTTCGAAAGGCTTGCTGCACTTCCCCCCGGAGACCGTTTCTCATTCCTCATCAGGTTATCTTTCGCAGGGGTGGAAACCATATTCAGAATAGAGACCGCCTCACTTTACAGTAAAAGAGACAACAATCCTGTTTTCCTGACCGAATGGATCCCCGCTGATGATCCGGAAACGATTTCCCATGCTCTTACCGAGATCGAACATAAGTACAGAAATCTGCAGGAGAATCTGCCCGTCGGCATCTACAGGGGTACCGGGAATGGATTACTTCAGACGGCGAACAGCGCTCTCATAAGAATGATGGGTTTCGATTCATTTGAAGATCTGCAGAATGTAAGCCTCAAGGATATCTGGGTTGATATCGAACAGCGTGCTGTAATGATAGAACGCCTGAGAAAAGAGGGTTCTGTCCTCGATTACGAGGTTCACCTCAGACGTAAGAACGGTGACGAGTTGATCGCCTCATTCGATGCTCGGGGTTTTTTCGACGCGGAGGGCAGGCTGTTATATTTCGATACGATAGTGCTGGATATTACACGGCGGGTTCATGCAAAAATGGAACTGGAGCGCCTGGCCCGAACCGACTTTCTTACAGGACTATTCAACCGTCAGTACCTGATGGAAAGATTCGAAGAGGAGATCATCAGGGCAAAGAGATATGACAGGCCACTGACTGCAATGCTGATAGATCTCGATTACTTCAAAGTAGTGAACGATACTCATGGTCACCTGGCCGGTGATGCTGTTCTTGTATCGGCAGTTTCAAGCATAACGGAAATTCTGCGGGAGACCGATTTTGCAGGCAGGTACGGGGGGGAGGAGTTCTGCGTTGTAATGCCAGAGACCGATATTCAGGGGGCAGAGGAACTGGCTGAAAGACTGCGGAAAGCCATGGAGGAAACCCGTCATATATTGCCTGATGGGAGCGATCTCCGTGTAACTTGCAGCATAGGGGTCACAGAAGTCTCATCGGGAAGTGTAAAAGAGACCATTGCTCTTGCCGATTCGGCTCTGTACATCGCAAAAAGATCCGGTCGAAACCGTGTACATCTTAAAGCCAGGAGTTGGATATAGGAAGCGCAGAGGAGGGTAAAATATGAGTGCAGAATTCGACAGTATGTCCCATGGCAGTCTGCTCTTCCAGGAGCAGTACGCAATGGCACAATCACAGAAGAACGGCTGGACGAAATCGGTCAACACCTGGAAATGCATAACAGTCAGTCTTTCTGCCACTCATCTTCAGGTAAAACTCCATGGTCTTTTCGGCCTGCTGGTCAAGCCATTCAATGCTGACCTTGATCATTCAGTTCCCATTACCGACATCAGGTCGGTTGTGAAAAAGAAGAGTTATTTTGGATACAATGAAATCTCAGTCGTATTCAGCCTGCCGAATGGAGGTGAGCGGGAACTGCTCCTTTACCTCAAGAGGGGGGAGGAATTCCTCAACTTTCTGGGCAGCATGAGGAGTTAAGGGCAGAGGTTAAGACGGAGGTTTTATCTGTTTAAGGGATGAACCTGTTTCTTTGAAGACTACGATGGCGCCCAGTATCACAGGTATGTACAGAAGAAAGAAACGCTGAAGGAGAGTGAAGACACTAAGTGTATCCGCACTCATGACAGAAGCCATGAGAGCTGCAATGCTTAGTTCAGCCACACCGCTTGCTCCGGGACTCGGAGAGAAATAGCAGATGAAGAGAACCAGCGTCTGTATGCAGAGTACCTGCACGAAATGCCCGGATGATCCAAGCCCGAGCATTATGAAATAAGCAAGGATGAACTTGTTCAGATAGAGTACCCATGTCAGGAAGATGGCCAGTATCAGAATGAATGGATGCTCGGTGATAAAAAGTCTGCAGGAGTCCCTGTAAGCGTTTACTTCAGTGATGAATCGGTCGGTTATTCTGTTGATCCTGTTCTCGAATTTAGGCAGCCAGGAACAGAGTTTCTTCGCCAGCCATGGCGCGAACTTCAGAAAGAGGCTTGGCCTCAGTACTATCAGGACGACAACGATAAGCTCGGTAACGAATACGATGAAACAGAAGATGATAAGGCTGTGCATCGTTCTGCTGAATGAGTCACCAAGAACACTTAGTGCCAGAACTGCAGCGACGATGAAAAAGATCAGCGTTCCAAGTAAGTTCAGCAGGCTTACCGAAAGGGATTTCCCAACCGAAACACCTGCCCTGTAATAGATGTACATCTGGGCTGGTCCTCCCGCGCTCTGAGATGGGGTAACCGCACCCATGAAGATATTTGCAAGGTTAGCCCGGAAACTCACCATGAATTTCATATCCGGAACAAGCTTCATGAAGTAGATATGGTTCCGGAAAGCACCAAGACACATATCGATGGAAGAGAGAATCAGTACTACGGCAAGGTAACCCAGATTGAAGTTCTTGAGTGCGCTTAACGTGTCGCCGGTGTGTGTCTTCAGGAATATCGCCGTGAGCGCGGTGACACTGAGAAGGATGAAGATGATAAGTCCTTTACGGATTTTAGCTTTATCGAAACCCTTCAGTTCCGGTGGCTGATCCGTTTTCAGATGCCCATCTGTCTCAATTATGTTTTCCTCAGGCAAGTAAACTCCGTTTATGCTGTCAAGGCGGGACATGAGTCCCGCCTTCATCTTCATGTACGCTGTCTGTCAGCGATTTTCGCGAACAACACCTGCCAGTCTTCTTACTCCTTCAACGATCTGCTCTTCACTAGCGTAGCTGAAGTTCAGGCGCATACTCTGAAAATCATCGTTATTGGGGAAGAAGGCGCTGCCAGGAACGTAAGCGACATTCTCATCGACGGCTTTCTGGAAAAGATCGTCTGCGCTCATCCCATCCGGCAGTGTAAGCCAGAGGAATAATCCGCCCTCAGGTTTTGTCCATCTGATATCAGGCATGTCAGCGAAATCCTTCGCAAGACATTCAAGCATGATATCTTTCTTTTTGCTGTAAAGCGCGATTGTGTTCTCAAGCCCCTTTTCAAGGGCACCGTTCACAAGCATCGCGTGCGTAATAGCCTGGTTGAAAGGTGGTGTGCAGAGATCAACTGCCTGTTTGGCCATTACCATCTTCTCGACCAGCCAGTGAGGTCCACATGCCCATCCAAGTCGGAAGCCTGGCAGCATTATCTTCGAGAATGTATAGAGGGAGAGTACCATGTCCGGATCCATGGATTGGAATGTTGCCTGGTTCTCACCGCTGTATCTGAGCTGTCTGTAAGGGGTATCTTCAACTATCAGATATTCACCCTTATGGGCAATTTCAAGAATTTCTTTCCTTCTTGATTCAGGAATGGTCACACCTGCGGGATTCTGGAAATCCGGAATTATGTATATGAATCTTGGCTTGCGGCCTTCACGCTCGAGCTTTTCTATGGTCTCCTGAAGCTTCTCAGGTACCATTCCGTGATCATCCAGTTCAACCCCAACAGGAACTCCCTGGTAACTCTTGAAAGCCTGTAGTCCACCGAGATAAGTTGGAGAACCGGTTATGCAGGTATCACCAGGATTGAGGAATATTTTTGATACGAGATCAAGCCCCTGCTGCGAGGCGGTTGTAATAAGAATGTGATCCGGAGAAGTCTTGATTCCGTCGGTACGCATGATTATCGCGAGATCCTCACGGAGCCTAATATCACCTTCAGTGGGACCGTACTGCAGTGCTGTGGCATGTTCATTTTCAATCACTTCATCAACAGCCGCTTCAACATAATCTACCGGGAAAGTAGCGGGTGCAGGTAATCCTCCGGCAAATGAGATTATTCCAGGCTTTGCGGTCAGTTTCAGCAGTTCTCTGATAACAGACCTCTTCATTCCCAGGGCGCGGTCTGAAAAGTAATCCTGCTTGTTCACTTATTGACTCCTTTCGGTGACCTTAACGATGTGTTCATATAATATCGTATTATATTCATTGTATGAATATGACCAAATCTGCAGATGTCAACTGACATGATTCAGCATAGCAGATAATTATGGAAATACATGGTGCGTAAGTACCTGTCTGGAGGATCCTGATGGTTCGCATTTTTAGCAGGACAGTCACCGGTTTCTGTCTGGCGCCATTGCTGGTGTTCTCATGCGGGGCGTCCGATGAGACCGGGGAAAATGCTTTACCCGATCCTGATGGGGTAATAGTTACCGATGCTTTTCCAGATACAGACTCAACCGGTGATACCGAATTCATTAGTGCTGCTCACATTCTGATAACATGGTATACCGCTCCTGCAGACAGCGGTTCAGGTGACGAGAGGATTGCGCTGCGAGTTATCCGGGATATTCAGGATGAAATACTTTCCGGGCAGGTCACCTTTGAGGAAATGGCTTTCAATTATTCACACTGCACCTCAGCGGCGGACAGTGGAAAACTGCCCGTTTTTACAAGTGGCGGCATTACTGAGGAACTGGACAGTACGATTGCAGCTCTTGAGCCGGGAGAAATATCCGGGATTGTCAGAACGCGTTTCGGCTATCACCTTGTGAAACGGCTGGGCAGTTAGTCTTGGAGTACTATGAAAGCACGGTTGAAGAAGGGGAGAAAGGGCTTCGTCTCGATACATATCTCGTTATGCAGGATGATATTGAAGAGAGCCGAAGTTACATAAGCACACTTATCTCAAATGGACACGTATCCATTGATGGCGTAGTGGTTACGAAATCCGCATTCAGTGTTCAGCTTAACCAGCAGATACACCTGGAAATCCCTGATGCGGTTCCTGTCGATCTGTCTCCGGAAAATATCGAATTGGACGTTGTGTTCGAAGATGAACACCTGATCGTGCTGAACAAGCAGGCAGGCCTTGTGATCCATCCATCCGGAACCTGCAAGAAGGGAACCCTTGTCAATGCACTGCTTGCCTACTGTGATAACCTTTCCGGTATATCCGGTGAGCTGCGCCCCGGAATCGTGCACAGGCTTGATAAGGATACCACCGGTTTGATGATGGTTGCCAAGGACAATATTACGCATCGCGGCCTGTCGTCTCAGCTTTCTGCAAGAACAGTTAAACGTCGCTATATCGCGCTTGTCTGGCATACACCAGTCCCCGATGCGGACAGAATTAACGCACCCATAGGTCGTGATCTTAATAATCGGCAGAATATGACCGTACTCTCGTCCGGGAAACGTGCGGTCACCAATTATCAGGTTCTGCGCAGGTTCAGGCATACAAGCATGATCGATTGCAGACTCGAGACGGGCAGAACCCATCAGATAAGGGTTCATCTGTCTGTTCGAAAGGGTTGCCCAATAATTGCCGATTTAAAGTACGGCGGATGTACTCCAAAAGGAATACCCTCAACAGTCCGTAACAGGGAACTGCTGAAAGATGTGCTCCGTATTGCCACGCATCAGATGCTCCATGCAGAGACACTCGGCTTCATTCATCCGGTATCAGGCGTTGAGATGGAGTTCAACGAAGCGCCCCCTCTGGAATTCAGGCTGGTGATGAAACGTCTTGAAAGGGACATGAATGACTGATACAGCATATTCAATCCTTCTCTTTTCAGGACTCATCGCGGGCCCTGCTTCAGCATTCATTGTCGACAGCACGATACTTCCGTTCTATCTTATATTTCCCCTGATTGGTCTCTGCGGCAAAGCAAGGAAAGGGACATTGAGAATTCTTCTGCTGGTCACCGCTCCTGTATTTGTTCTTGTGTGGGGAGCAGCTTCCGGAAACTCCGTTCTCGTGGATAGGTCGCTCAGATGGATAGCTGCCGTTGCTGCAGGAGCATCGATGTCAGGTGCGCTGGGCGCTTCAAGAGCTTCAGAACTCCTGTTCTCGGTCTCGAGAAGAATTAATTTTGCAGGATTGCCGGAGAGCCTCGCCATGGCGGTATCTCTGGCAGGCCCTTTTTCAGAGAGGATTAAAACAGTATTCATCGATAGCAGGAAAAACGGCAGGAGTTACGGTGATTCTATTACCATTGCCCTCTCTTCGGTAACCGAGATAGATATTTCGGAGAAAGGCAGCATGAGCAGACAGAATACGCTTTCAGCAATGGCGGCATGTCTGGCCTGGCTGATTCTTCTGGCCGGCATCATGCAGGTACTCTAAATCATGAGTGTAATCAGAATAAAAATGCTGATCGAATACGATGGAACCGATTTCTCCGGATGGCAGCGTCAGCCCGAGGCAAGAACCGTTCAGGGGGATATTGAAACCGTTCTCGAGAAACTCTGCATCGAGAGGATTGCCATAACAGGATCAGGCAGAACGGATGCGGGAGTGCATGCCCTCGGGCAGGTAGCCCATGCTGACGTGGAGATTGATAAACTGGAAAGGATAAGAACAGGTTTGCCTGCCATGCTCCCGGACGATATCGCAGTGACCAAAATTGAGGAGATTGACAGTTCTTTTCACGCAAGATTCCAGGCTGTCTCAAGGCTTTACAGATACCGCATTGAAAAGAACAAACACCCCCTTCGGAATCGGTACTCCCATACACTGACTCTTTCGAGGGAACTTGCTGCATCAGATATGCAGAAAGCCGCAGAACTCTCGACAGGTAAGAATGACTGGATGGCGATGGCAAAAGAAGGAAGCGACAACTCCGACTGGATCGTAAATGTTCAAAGCGCAAAGATCAGTGAGGATGAGTCAGGCTGGACATTCCTCATCCGTGCCAACAGGTTTCTCAGAGGGATGGTCAGGATCTGGGCGGGAACACTGGTTAATATCGGTTACGGTGCGGCAGGGCCTGAGCTCATAACCGAGCTTCTGCAAACGAAAGACCGTAACAGGGCCGGTGTATCGCTTCCGGGCAAGGGGCTGACACTTATGGAGGTGAAGTACAATTGAGTACTGATTTCGACAGAGAGAAGCTTAAATTGAAATCGCTGTCCGGGCGAACCAGTAAAGTCGATTCTGGCTTACTGTGGAGGAATCCCCGAAGTAAGGATACTGCTGAATTTCTGCGATCATTGCCGGACCTGCTCGCGGTTGGGGACATGAAGAAACTGGCCCGCGCAATCATTAAAGCAAAAAGCGCAGGAGCTTCAAGGATATTCATGTACGGGGGGCATGTGATTAAATGCGGTCTCGGACCTCTACTGGTGAAGTGGATAAAGAACGGTACAATCAACTGCCTTGCCACTAACGGAGCCGGCACCATTCACGATATTGAGATGGCTCTTTTCGGAGAGACATCCGAGGACGTTGAAGCAGGAATTGCGGACGGCAGTTTCGGCATGTGGCAGGAAACCGGAGATATTTACACAAAAGCGATCAACACAGCATACAGTAATGGTCTTGGACTTGGCGAAGCCCTTGGCAGCGAGATCATACGAATGGAAGGCAATACCGCGATAAGCCCCCTTGCAGCAGCCTGTGAGGCGGATATTCCGGTAACCGTACATCCTGCCCTCGGTGGAGATATCATCCATCCCTATCCGGAAGTAAGCTGGGAAAAACTCGCAAAAGCTGCCGAGAAGGATTTTGACTTACTGGGGGAGAGGATCACACACATGACCTCTGGCGTGGTCATAAACGCAGGATCCGCTGTGATCATGCCCGAAGTATTCCTTAAACTTCTGACATCAGCAATCAATCTTGGTTACGATATCAGTGATATTACAGCTGCAAGCTTCGACATGATAATGCAGTACAGGCCTCTGAACAATGTAGTCTGGAGGCCGACCAGAGCTCTGGGAGGAGAACAGATAGTTCTTACCGGTCATCATGAACTGATGCTCCCGCTGCTGGATGTATTCCTGGAAGCAGAGGAGGGTGGTAATGTATAAATCTATACTATTCCTGATTCCCGTTCTAATTCTTTTCGCATGCGGTGATACCGTAACACCGGACAATACCGATCAGACCGCCGAAACAGGTCCCATCGATCCCTACGGTGATCCTCCCGGTTACACGGGAGACCCTTTTGAAACTTTTCCCGAACCAATCAGCATGGCTATCCCCGGTGAAGAACTTCCCATTGTATACGAGGAAGAGATACTGTCAGGAACACATTTCACGGTTCAGATATCCGCGGCAACAAATGAAGAAACCGCAATGCGTCTGAAGGAATCTGTTTCCGCAGAAGTCAATCATCCTGTGTTTATCGATCATCAGGGAGGCTTCTGGAAAGTCAGAGTAGGTGCCTTTCCGGCCATGGAAGATGCCGCTGCTTATACGCAGGTTCTTGTGGATATGGGTTTCACTGACGCCTGGGTCACAACTAGAGAACCCTGACCTTGACAAAAGACCCTCTAATTGCGATATATCCAACCGCTCCGGCATCAGAGTTTTTGTTGAAATTAGCGCGGGCAACCGAACATTTGTGAGGTTCCCCGCTCGTACTAGAGCGAAGAACAAACATTAGCGCGGGCAACTGACTCGTTCAGTTCCCCGCTCGTACTAGAGCGAAGAACATACATTAGCGCGGGCAACTGACTCGTTCAGTTCCCCGCTCGTACTAGAGCGAAGAACATTACCGAGCGGGAATAGCTCAGTTGGTAGAGCCCTACCTTGCCAAGGTAGCTGTCGCGGGTTCAAGTCCCGTTTCCCGCTCCATGTTTAGAAGGCGAACAGAAATTTACACTGTTCGCCTTCTGCCATTTTAATGCGGGGACGTCGGCAGGTTGATTCGCAAGGATCTCGTATCCCGCTCCACAAGGTATTCCCTTACGCGGGAATCGATGAATTCATCCCATCTCAGCTCCCATGACTCCATCAACTCGGCCTTCTCCTCTTCGGTCATTGCTGCATCCTCTATGGAGTTCATTATCAATCCCTTCACATCTGCAAGGGATAAATCCCAGGCCAGGACTGCAACGACGAAATCACAGGTAACTCCATTGGAGCCGAAGATTGCAGGATCATCAGGATTTATTGAGATGCGGATGCCGCTGCGCATAAGCGGAACAGCTGGATGATTCCGAAGATCCGGCACGTATCCAAGGACCTGGTTGCTGATCGGACAGATCTCGAGAGGGATTCCCTCTGCCGCGTACATGGATGCAAGCTCCGGAAGCTTTGCCAGTTCGATACCATGACCCACACGCTCGGCTCCCAGAAGGTATGCGTCTATCATGTTGTTGTTCACTGTTCCTGGATATGGCCCTGTTAATGAAATCGGCGAATCCGGTACTCCTGCAGGAAAACTGCTCTCGCCATCGTGAAGGTAGAGCGGAAGTTCGAAACCGTACTCCAACATTGAATATTCGCGAGCCTCCTCCATCATAGGAGCCATGTAGAATGCTGTGGCGCCTTTGTCTTCTTCCGAATAGACATCGGCTCCCACAACAATGCCCGGGTACTGAGCCATGAGATCCGCAGCGGATTTCATGCTTCCGGTTATCCGGTTTCGAAAACCCTCAACAGTTTCACCCGGGTAAATGTATCTGGAATCGCAGTAAACGATTCTAAGAGTGATGTCTATACCCTGTCCGGCAAGGCTGTCAACCATACCCTGATAGAATTCTACGCTCGCAGCGGAGGGTGTGTGCGAGCGGAGCTCGATATGCTGAATATTCTCGTTTACAGCGTAATTGTAGAATGCCTGGTAAATGTAATGAGTACCTGTGTCAGGATCGGCAAGGAGTCCATGCACCCTCCCGAATATCCTCTCGAACTCGGCCCATATATCCTCTTCAAACTCATCACCTGCATCGATCAATATGTAATCAATCAGACTGTCCCGCATAGCAGCCGGATCGGGAGCTGATGCCAGCAACTGCGGTACGGCAAGCCATGCATCACCTGGAATCGAGTCAAGGAAAAGGCGGAAGGATTCAGTTGAAGGATTGAAGTAGCAGTCGCTCCTGCCTGAAACGGAATCGAAAAGCGCATAATAATCTCCCATGGCACTGGGGTGAACATGAAGGACAGCACCCTTGGGCATGGCAAGCAAGAAATCGTACAGATCGGTTCCCATGTATTCTTCCCTTACCAGTGGGAAGAACTGACTGACCCAGGGATTCCAGGGATCCTGTTCCCGGACGGCATCAGCCTTTAACCCTTCGAATATGGAATCAACCATCATCTCTTCTTGAGAGAGCTCAATCATAGAAGCTGTTTGGCTGAGAACAGTTTCTCTGGAGTCAACGTAATTAGTTGTCAGTAATAATGATATAATGAGCAAGGTCATTTAATATCTCCTATTGGAAAGTCTGGTTGTGCTGGAGGCCGGGAACAGTGATGCAGAAAGGCGGAGTGATTAATCACCCCGCCTGCCTGATATTAACTGGAACTAGAACGAAGCTTTAATCTCACCCCAGGTTGACTGTTGAAGAGCAGATGTACCCCACATGAAATTGAGAATGTTCTCCCAGATTGCAACACTTTCATTTGCGTATGCAGGAGTGTATCCACTGATGACACTGTGCCCATCGTTAGCAACGCAGATACCAGCTTGCCCTGCAGTTACTGAGGCTGTCCAGCCGGTTACAGGAACTGCATCCGAAACGGTAAACCTAGCGTTCAGAGCCATAAGACCTGGATCAGCCCAACCCCAATCAGCGATTCCATCGCAGATAGGATGTGCTGGCTCCCAGGCATAGTGAGGGATTACCGGAGCCGCGATATCTGTGTACCCGGTGACTCCCATGTTGTTTGCAAGAGTACCCTGACCGGCAGTTCCGGAAGCCCACTGCCAGGTTGACGCGTAGATCCTTGCTGCACCGGTGTCGTAAAGATCGATGACACCACCCCAGTAGAGATCGTTACCGTTAGCGTACCAGGATTCAATAACGATTATATCCCATCCATCGCCAAGCCCATCCAACGCGGAATTAAAAGCAGCCTGCTGCCCACCGGGTTCACCTGAGTAGGATTCTACATTCGCAGAAGGCCAAAGGTTCGTTGCGGCAGTTATAGACGCAGTTCCGAAACCGGCACTTTCATCGTAGTAGATCAGAACATTAGCAGGATCCTGGGCACCTGCTACCGCGATGAGTACCAGCAGCGAACAAACAAGAAACTTCATATAGTGACCTCCTTTTTGTTGAAACACATTTACCATATTCTAAAAGTTACAAATTGCAGAAAGCATAGTCAAGTATATAATACTGGCACAGTGATTTCTGAATTGAGCAATTACCGGATTCTCAGCCGCTCTGACTGTTCATGCATCTTCAAAAGGCAGTTATATATGAAGCCAGGGCATAATCCGGATTTGAAAAAGCTGCGGAGTATTTGCATTTGACACCAGAATAAGGAGAACGAATGAAGAGCGGTGTTTTTCAAAGGACGGAGAACGAATCCGGGGGACGACGAATCAGTAGGAAGGTCTATAATCTTGTGATAGGACTGATCCTATGCTGGGGTTCCTTTACCCGGTGTTCTTTAACAAAATTGCAAGGGCGCTTTCGTTTTCACTGATTATCGTGATCATTGTTGAGCTGATAGAGATCTTTGTCTTTCAGATACATCACGGGATCATAGATTGGATCGTTGTCGTCATCTTCTGTGGTTATGTTGGGCTTGACTGGAGCAGAGCGAATCAAATACCCAAGACGCTGGACAATGCAGTAGATAGCGCAGCCTCGCTCTATATGGATATCATCATTCTGTTCCTCCGTATTCTGAGGATAATGGGAAGACGAAGATAGACACCGCAGAACAAAGCCTTCGAGGCGACGGCTTACACCGCGCT
>RCNF010000380.1_pt1 | contig 22324 bp, 16 predicted proteins | sample 2041311 | NCBI WGS metagenome assembly RCNF01 (sample SAMN09708228, study PRJNA481090) | Marine sediment metagenome, whole genome shotgun sequencing project. | biome: marine sediment; feature: ocean; material: sediment; isolation source: Sewage treatment plant 2 marine sediment (STP2) ... | reverse complement strand
TCACAGGCCCTGATTTGCTTGTCACGGCGAAGCCATCGGCGGAGCCGGATGGGGCGGCCGTCCCGGCTGCCAATTGGATGTTCACGCTCTCGAGGCCATACAACGTGGCGATGTTCGGGTGGTTCAGGCTCGCAAGAACCTTGGCCTCGCGTTCGAACCGCGCCATGCGCTCAGGGTCTTTGGCGAACTCATCCGGCAGCACCTTGAGCGCCACCTGACGCCCCAGCTTTTCATCCTCGGCGCGCCACACTTCTCCCATTCCGCCGACGCCGAGCGCATCGACCACGCGGTAGTTGGAGAGGCTCATTCCCGGTTCAATGCTCATGCAGTTACTCCTCAGTGCACATCTGCGGTATTAAATCCGACGCGTTCCATCAGGATCTGGAATCTCGGATCATCCTCGTGCCCCGGCATGTAATAGGCCGGCAAACCCGGCAGGAAGACCGCCAGGATCGAGTGGGCGTCGACCGACCGTTCGACCTCGTCGAGCAAGCGATCGGTGTCGCCGAGTCCCGCATAGATGATCCCGTAGGCGAAGGGATCGACCTCCGTGTCCTTGGCAAATTCATCGAGCGTTTGCAACGCGGCTTCGGCGCGTTTCGTATCGCCGCACTTGCCGTAGGTGTAGCCCACCCACGAGCGGGCGAGCGGGGTGTCGCCGCCGTGGAGTTCGGCCTCGGCGTCTTCGGCAGTCGCCAGGGCCTCCTCACACTGGCCGTTGTCGGCGTAGGTCTTGGCGAGCTTGATATAGCCCCAGGTCCAGTTAGGGTTGAGGTCGAGGGCGGCGCGGAACTCCGCCGCCGCCCGGTCGTACTCGCCTTTGCCCATCAGCGAATAGGCCACGAGGTGGAAGGCGGAGGGCGACAGGGGGTCGAGTTCCTTGGCGATCGTGGCCTGCTCGATGGCGTCGTCGAACCGGCCCACTGCCGACAGGAAATAACCATAGGACACGCGGGCGAAGTCGCTGCCGGGGTTGGCCTCGACGGCACTCTTGAGATCCGCTTCCGCGCCTTCCCAATCCCACTCGAAGAGATATTTCCTCTCGGCCGACGCGGCGAGCGCCTCCGCGAGGTTGACATCGATTTCGAGGGCCTGCTCCACCGCCACCTTTGATTTCTCGAGGGCCTCCGCACGACCCATGACTCCGTGATAGGTGAGGGTGGTGTAGACGTCGGCGAGACCGGCGTACGGGAGCGCGTAATCGGGGTCCTTAGTGATCGCCTGCTGGAAGTACTCGACCGCCTTGTTCATTTCCTTCGCCGAACCGATACTGAACTGCCGACCCTGGAGATAAAGACGATGGGCCTCCGGATCCACGGCATAACGGCGATCCAACTTCTCCGCGGTATCGTCGGTGAGCTCGATCTTCAAGGTTTGGGCGATGGTCTTCGTGAGCTCAGCCTCGATGGTCAGGACATCGCCCTGCTCGCGGTTGAAACGGCCGCCCCACAGCTGGTGGTTGTCAGAAACGTCGACCAGCTCAGCGCTCACCGCGAGCTGGTCGCCGCGCTGGACAAGTCGGCCCATCAGCAGAGCCTGCACACCGAGCGTACGGCCAATCGTCTGTGGGTCCTCGTCGCTATCTTTGAAGGCCCGGGTGGACCGGCGCGAAATCACCTTGAGATCGGGGATCTGAGACAGGGTGTTGATGAGGCCTTCCGTCAGACCGTCGCAGAGATACTCGGCATCGGCATCGTCGCTGCCGTTTTCGAACGGCAGCACGGCGATCGACTCGATCGCGGCGCCACGGGTTGCCAACAGGTTCGAGCGAATCAACACAACGCCCGCAACCACCGCGACCACAATGGCGAACACGACGCCGGCGATCGCGGTTCTTGAGGGTGTCCGTCGAATCTGGGTCGCGACGGTCACACCGGACTCGGTGTCTCGCTTGAGGTTGTCGAGATCGACCGCGAGGTCGCCGGCGTTCTGGTAGCGTCGGCCCGCATCTTTCTCCATGCACTTGCGGATGATCCGCTCGAGCTCTGGAGGGGAAACGGGACTCAAGTCTGAGATCGGGGTGGGTTCGGACCGCACGATCTCGGTGATGGTCTCGGTGGGGGTCGATCCCCGAAAGGGCAACTGTCCGGTCGCCATCTGATACAAGACCACGCCCGCTGAAAAGAGGTCGCTGCGATGGTCGGAATCCTTGCCGAGGGCCTGCTCGGGACTCATGTACTGGACCGTGCCCATGACGACCCCGGGCTGGGTCATCGTCTGAACCGTGCCGTCGGAGTCTCCATCGATTGCGGGCTGCAGTTTGGCGAGACCAAAATCGAGGACCTTGAGGCGGTCTTCGGACGTGATCATCAGATTCGAAGGTTTGATGTCGCGGTGGACCACGCCGTGTTCGTGGGCTGCGGCGAGGGCAATCGCGAGCTGTGACCCGAGGTCAAAGATTTCGGTGAGGGTGAGCGGCGCCCTCGCCATCCGGTGGTCGAGGCTCTCGCCCTCGACGTGCTCCATGGCAATAAAATGAACACTGTCCGCCTCGCCGACATCGTAGATGTGGGCAATGCCCGGGTGGTTGAGCGCCGACGCTGCACGAGCTTCATCCTCGAATCGACGGAGACGGTCGCCGCTCTCGGCCTTCGCCGGAGGCAGCGTCTTGAGCGCGACCGTCCGGCCGAGGCGCGTATCACGCGCCAGCCACACTTCGCCCATGCCACCCTCACCGAGCTTTTCGGTTATCTCGAAATGCGACAGTGTTCTGCCGATCATCACAGCCCCCCCGGACGCGCTTCGGCCAAGCTCTGAAGACACTTCCGCGACCACGGAGGTCTTCAAAAGCTCGTTTGTCTCAAGGTCGAAATTCGTTTGTCCGTCACTTTGAACGGACGCCACACACTATAACGCACTTGAGACGCAGGCGCATTTCATTTTTGAAACAAATTTCCCCCCTCAAAGGACGGTAGGGGATGCGATCAGTCGCCCAGGCGGCGGATCAGGAGGAGGGTTCGGTCATCGGGGAACGGCACACCGCGCGCGAACTCGTAGAGGTCCTTCTCGATGGCCGCCATGATCTCGCCCACCGGTTCGGGGCGGGTCTTGACGCAGATCTCGCGCAGGCGTTCTTCGCCGTATTCCTCTTCATCCGGATTCTCAGGTTCGGTGATGCCATCCGTGTAGAGGACGAGAGTGTCGCCGACGTCGAGGTTATCTTCTCCGGCGGTGAAAACCCCCTCCGGAAGAATCCCGAGCGGCATCCCGGTCGAATCCAACCACTCCGTCGAACCATCTGCCCGCAGCAACAACCCGGGATTGTGGCCCGCGTTGCAATAGCGCAACTTGCCGGTTCCGGGCTCCACCGAAGCCAGAAACGAGGTTGCATACTTCTCCGGAGGCGTTCGTTCGAAGAGCAGGTGCGAAACCGAGCGAAATACGTCTTCAACCGCCACTCCATCGTGGATCGGGCCTGCTGACAGGGCCTCGAGCGATGCGGTCAAGAGCGAGGCCGCGATTCCCTTGCCCGACACGTCCGACAGCATCAGAACGACCTCGGTGTCGTCGTGCCGCATTTCCACTTTGAAGAAGTCACCAGAAACTCCACGGGAAGGGATATTGCCGGCCACGATGTCCCAGCCCTTCACTTCGGGGAGGTGGTCCGGGAGCAGACCGACCTGGATCTCGCGGGCCAGAGCGACCTCCTGCTCGAGGCGTTTGCGCTCAGCCGCTTCTTCGGCCAGGTGGACATTTCGAATCCGCATGGCCGCCACCGATGCCAGCGACGCCAGCAGCTCCATGTCCTCTTCTTCGAACTGGCGCATCGTCAGACGCGAACCGAGGACAATCAGACCGAGGGCGCCGTCCGGGTCGAGCAGAGGCGCCGCCACCAGCGAACGAACCCCCGCGTCGAGCAGGCTCATGGCCTCGTTAAAACGTTCGTCGGTCTGGGCGTCGAGAACCAACGCCGCCTGACGGCCCTCAACGACCTGCTCCATGAGACTGGTGGAAAACAGGATCTCCTGGTTCCCGCTCCCGGTCGAGCGGCTGGCGGCCCGTTCGTACCCGCCGTCTTCGGTCCTCAGGTAGATCGCGGCGTCTTCAGGTCTCAGGTATTCGAATGCACGGTCGAGGATCAGGTCGAGAAGATCTCCCAACGACATGACCCTGTCGAGGGCGAGGTTGACTTCAGTGAGGAGGCGGAGCCTATCCGCATAGCGACGGAGGCCCTCGCCCATCGGGGTGACGGAGTCGGTGCGAATCTCCTCCGGCGCCTGGAGCAATTCCGCGGCTGACCTGAAAATCGTGTGGCTGTCGCGGCTGATCGAGCTCGACTGTTTGCTCGGCATCGGGCGGGTGGCCTCACGCAACGTGATCGACGTGCTGCCGACCTGGATCACCGAGCCGTGGCCGACTCGAGCCGGCTGATCGAGTGCACGCCCGCCGATCAGGGTGCCATTCCTCGATCCGAGATCTTCCACGTGCCAGGCACCCTCGTTGAGAAAAAGCCGAGTGTGCATCCTCGACATGGAACGATCAGGAATGGTCAGATCGGCCTTGGAAGACCTGCCGATAACAAAGCTCTCACCTGACAGCGCCCTGTCAAACGGTGAACCATCCGTCGGCATGACGTGAAGACTCAGTGGCGGTGTTTGCTGGGCATTTTCACTCATAATCGCAGTCATCATACATCTATAACCGCTGAGTTCTGGAATTCTTCCATGGTGTTGACGTTCATCCACGCATCACGAATTCTGCCAGGTGGCCGCGGGCAGGAAATCCCGCTCGACTCCGCCAAATCCTGAAACCCGAGACGGCCCTCCGCGGCCCGCCGTTCGAGCAGGTCTTTCATCTGTGGCTCGTAGACGGCGAGCAGCGGTTCCACCGTTCCGGGAACGATCTGCGGAAGGACAGCCAGGACGCCCGGACGGCGTTTCGACACCAACCACTTGACGGCCTGTGTTCGAACGAGCGGCATATCACACGCCACGACAATCCAAACCGCCTCCGGATCCCAGCGCATCGCCGCCAGGATGCCGCCCAGCGGGCCTGGCACTTCGGGTGGGTCCGGGAGACGCCGGTAGCCATCGAGGCTCGGAGGTACTCGACCGCCGCCCGCGAGGACAGTCCGGCCGGCGAAGCCCTCAACCGCAGCCACCGCGATTTCCACCAGGGTCAGGCCGTTGCGGCGGAGTGCCTGTTTCGGTCGTCCCATTCGGCGGCTACCGCCGCCGACAAGGACCGCGGCCTTGACGTTCTGCACCTGACCATGCCGCGGCGTCGAGACCGAGTGTTCTTCGCGACCCGTCACCTGGTCCTGCCGTCAGCCGATCGATCGATCAGTTGCTCTTCCAGCGGATCGCCACGCCCTGGCACACCACCTCGGGGCCCATGCCTCTCATCTGATCCGGCTCCGCTGATCTGACGTTCTGGCCGCAGGCAATGATCACCACAGCATCGGCGTCGACTTTTGCCGCCCGACGCCGCAAATTCTCCTTAGCAGTCTTCACCGCATTTTCCTCGCCAAACGTCCCGACACGTACCTTCTCTTCGAGGTTCGCGACTTCCTCGTATTCCCGGTCACCGATCTGTTGCGGCGCAATCACCCGCACCTCGCGAGTCCAGGCCTCGAGATCGGGATCACTCGAGGTGGATGAACTGCAACCGATCGCCGCCAGGAGAACGGTTCCACATAACAGAATCTTTGTCATTGAGATCTCCCTGTTCCTCGAGGAGCGCTGGATTCGCGACCAATGTAGCAGACATGGCACGCTCCATCCGCCGCCGGATTCGGTCAAAACTTGACAAAAGAACGCTCAGATCGCAAAATACCTGTCCGTTGATCGGAGAGCCGATCCAACCGGAGGATTTTCATGCCCCTGTATGAATATAAATGTCAGACGTGTGCCTGCCGATACGAACGCATCGAGCGGGCTTCAAGCCAACATGACGGCGTGTGCCCCGAATGCGGAGGTGTCGCCTCCCGGTTGCTTGGCGCCCCCGCCCTTCAGTTCAAAGGCAGCGGTTGGTATGTCAACGATTACGCCAAGTCCAACGGATCGAAGCCAACCGAGAGCGAAAAGGAAAGCGCAACGGCTGCGGCCTCGACGACCGACGCAAAGAGCGAGACAAAGAGCGACACGAAACCAGCCAAAGACACCACGAAGCAGGCGACACCAAAAGTCGCCTAGGGGCATCAGAAATTCAGAATCAGGAATGAGGAGTTCCGGATGCGGGATTCCCCCTGATCCGCCCACCGGCTGGATGGTCATTGCTGTTCCTTCGCACGCATCGAGCCAGTCAAAGAACATACCCATTACGGACTCTTGATGACAACCGCCTGCTGAAGGAATGAGAGAATCACATCATGCCCGAAAAGCACAGCGACTATTCAATTCGCGCGATGGGCCTCGACGGACGTGCGCGTGTGGTGGCCGCCCTCACCACCGAGACCGCCGAAGAACTGCGGAGGATTCACGATCCGTCGCCCCAGGTCGCCGTCGCTCTGGCGAGGCTTGCGACAGGAGCCCTGCTGCTCGCTTCAAGCCTCGAGAAGGTGACATCTCAGGAACCCATCTTGACCGTCGAGACCGACGGCGGAGGTCCGGCTGGCCACCTCATCGCAACGGCATCACCCGCTGGCTGGGTCCGTGCGACCGCTGCCAACCCACTGGCTGCCACGCCCCGGGGGGCCGACGGGAAACTCGATGTCGCAGGCGTAGTCGGGGTTGGAGGAAACCTCGTCGTTACCAGGGACTCCGGACACGGAGAACCGTACCGCGGCATCGTGGAGTTGGTGTCGGGAGACCTCGCCAAAGACCTCGCGGTCTATCTGACCGAATCGGAACAGTCTCCCGCAGCGGTGGTCTTTGGCGTGTTCGTGGTTCCCGAAGGCCGAGTTGATGTGTCCGGGGGCATGCTCATCCAACTGCTGCCCGGGGTCAGCGACGAGGAGGCGGAAGATCTGGTCGTACATCTCGGTGAACTCGGGGCACTATCGGCCCGCATCGCCGAAGGGGACGGTCCACGAGAATGGCTGGCGACCATTTTTCCGGAAGGCTGTACGATTCTCGATGAGGGGCCCGTCTCTTTTCGCTGTGGGTGCTCCACCGACCGGGTGGAGTCAGCGCTCAAACTTCTCGGGGTCGGAGAGATCCGCGCCGCGATGGATGAAGACAACGACCGCCGCGCGGTTCTGACCTGTGGTTTTTGTCACGAGGCCTACACCGTGACCCACGATCGTCTCCGCGAACTCCTCGCAGAGGTCGAAGCTCAACGCAGATCATCCCGCGCCGTTTCGTCGAATATCTGATTCTCACCACCATCGAGGAATCGGGATGTCTCGTACGACCCCGCCGCACCTACCGTCATCGGATCGTTCCGGCTGTTACCGGACGACGTTCATGAACACCTGCTGCGAAGGCCGCGGCAGATCGTTCTTGGCCGGGTGGCGGCGAACATAGCTTCCGTTCGGTCGAAGATCCCACGCCGTACAGTTGTCGTTTTCGCCGATGGTGAGGATCTCCTCCACTTCGGCAACAAGCAGGGGATCGCGAACCGGTGCGATGGTTTCCATCCGGCGATCGAGATTGCGCTTCATCCAGTCCGCGGAACCGATGAAGTACTCCGGTGCGCCCCCGTTTTCAAAACCGTAGATGCGTCCGTGTTCGAGAAACCGACCGAGCACGCTGAACACTCTGATGGTGTCGGACAGACCTTTGACTCCGGGACGAAGGCAGCACAGGCCACGGACGTTGAGAGTGATCGGCACGCCGGCACGACCGGCGGCGTACAACTCGCGGATGATCTCCGGATCCTGGAGCTGGTTCATCTTGGCGCGAATTCCCGATGGCCGACCCGCGGAGGCGTGGGCCGCCTCCCGCTGAATGAGTTCGATGAATCGCTTGCGCATGGTGTGCGGCGCCACCAGCAACAATCGATAATCGTTGTGCGGTGTTGAGCTCGTGAGCTCGTTGAAGACTCCCGCGACATCGGCGCTGAGGTCGGGGTCGCAGCTGAGGATCCCGACATCTTCATAGAGCCGCGCTGTCCCACTGTGGTAGTTCCCGGTTCCGGCGTGTACGTATCGCCGAACGCCGTCGGCCTCTTCGCGCACCACCATCGCCAGCTTGACATGGGTCTTCAGTTTCTCCACGCCATAGGAAACGTGGACGCCCTCCCGCTCGAGGAGCCGGCCCCATGCAATGTTCGGTTCTTCGTCGAATCGCGCGTTGATCTCCACCATCACCGCAACCTGTTTGCCGCGGCGAGCCGCTTCGGCCAGGGCCTGGACAATCGGCGACTCGGACGAGGTGCGATAGATCGTCAACTTGATCGCCAGAACGTTGTCGTCGACCGAGGCTGACTGCAAAAAGCGCAGAACAGAGGTATCGAAACTGTGGTACGGGTGATGAAGCAAAATGTCGCCGCGCGAAATCTCCTCGAAGATTGCCGCCGAATCGCTGGCGATTAAATTACGAAGTCGTTGGTGGGTGCCGGGAGCGTACGGAGGGTCGCGCAACTCTTCGTGGCCCTCGACCTCGAAACGAAGAAGATCCGCCACCGCCAGAAAATGATCGGCCACATAGACATCGATATCGGTCAGCTTGAGCTGCCTCGTCAGCCACTGCCTCATCTTCTTTGGCGTTTCCTTCGCCATCTGGACCCGGACCTCACCGGCGAAGCGCCGCGCCTTGAGATCGTTGGTCACCTGACGGATGATGCTGCCCGGTTCCATGACACCGGTTCGGATCGCGCCGTCGCCTTGCACGCCCTCCTCCCCGCGCGCGGCGCGAGTGACCCGAAAGACATACGACACGATCGCTGTGTCCGGGAACAACAGATCGAGGTTTGCGGCAATCACCTGTTCGAGCGGAACAAACCCGCTGCGGTCGCTGAGCGGCACCCACCGATTGCGATTTGCAGGGACCTTGACCCGGACAAATCTTTCACCGCGTTTGCCTTCCTTGATGGTCACCGCGAGGTTGATTCCGAGGCTGCTGATAAAGGGAAACGGGTGCTCGGCGTCCACCGCGAGCGGGGTGAGAATCGGCAGCACCGAGCGTTTAAAATACTCGGTAAGGTCGGCCCGATGGTGATCACCGAGGTCCTTGATGTCAACGATGCCGATGCCGTTTGCAGCGAGTGACGGCAGCAACTCCTCGCGCATCAGAACTGACAGCTCCTTGCTTTGTTTGATCACCTCCCTGCGGCACGCAGCAAGTTCCTGCGGCGGCGTCATGCCGTCGAGCGACAGCTTGTTGACGCCCTTGTTCACCTGACGTTTCAGACCGCTGACTCTCTTCATAAAGAACTCGTCGTGGAGCATCCCGAGAATCCCCGCGAACTTCACGCGCTCGAGCAACGGTACCTCCGGGTCCCCGGCCATCTCGAGCACACGCCTCGCAAAACGAAGCCAGCTCAATTCGCGGTTGAAGAACGCTTCGGGTGCATCGGGAGTGACGCTCTTTTTCTTTTTGCCCTGGGCCATCAAAACACCCCGTTGTTTCTTCTTTCGGTCTCGCATGAAATCGACCCTCGACTATATCGGGATTCGTCTTCAGATTCCACGCGTGACAACAGTTTTTTTTCGCAAGCGTGTTAAGATCGAATCATCAAGTAGAAACTGTTCGAACACCAAGAGGAAAGAGGAGGATCGAGATGGCGAAGACGACCGGGACAGCTCAAAGGAAACCGACTGCGAAAAAGGCTGCCGCAAAAAAACCGGCTGCCAAAAAAGCTGCGCCGAAGAAGAAGGCCGCCGCCAAGAAAGCGACTGTGAAGAAAACCGTCGCGAAGAAACCGACTGCGTTGAAGAAGAAGGTTGCGGCTGACAAGAAAGCTATTGCCAAGAAGCTGGCTGCCGCAAAGAAGAAGGTTGCGGCTGACAAGAAAGCTGTTGCCAAGAAGCTGGCTGCCGTAAAGAAAAAGGTCGCCGCCAAAAAGGCAGCCGACGCGAAGAAAAAGGCCGCCGCCAAGAAAGCCGTTGCCAAGAAGGTTGCGGCTGCGAAGAAGAAATTGACCGCGAAAAAGGCTGCACCCAAGAAAAAGGCTGCACCCAAGAAAAAGGCTGCACCCAAGAAAAAGGCTGCACCTAAGAAGAAGGCTGCACCTAAGAAGAAGGCTGCGCCAAAGAAGAAGGCTGCCGCGAAAAAACCAGCCGCCAAAAAGAAGAAATAGGTTTCTTCGCGCAGGCGCCGGGCGTGGACGATCACGCTTCCGTTCGCCCGTGTCTGAATCATTCCAATTCAACGGGAGTGTGGGAGCGACCGCTCTCCACGCTCCCGTTTTGTTACCTGCAGGTCTCACCGGGATTCGTCGCGAAGGCGGCGAGGTGCCGTGCCCGGTGGAGTTTGTGACAGGGAGGCCCGGCCGAATTCCTCGGCAGGAAGTCGGTGAGATTTGCAGATTCGTGTCCGTGATACCCTCGGTGCTTTCCAGGGTGCCGTCACCCCTCGTCGCTCATGCTGGACGCATTGATACTCGCCGCGGACGATTGGTCCCTCAAATATTTGGGGGAACGGATCGGTGACCGCCTCGAGGCCGAACCCCAATCCACCTTCCGCATCGACTACCTCGACACGTTTGACTGGCGTCTCCACGGCGCGGGTTGCCTTCTCACCCGTGAGCAAAAACGCGGACGCACACGTATCTATTGGCGTTCATCCGCCCGACCATTTCCATACACCGTGCCAACAGACCATGAGTTTCGTTTCGCTCGGGATCTGCCCGATGGGTTCCTCAGATCCGAGCTGATGAAGCTTTCCGGTGTCCGAGCATTACTCATCGTCGGAACTGCTCGTGTGACCCGACAGAATGCGCGAGTTCTCGACTCCGACGGGAATTCCATCGCACGCCTGGTTGTCGAGGAAACGATCCCGCTGGACCCCTCGAACAGAACCACCGGAGAATCATTGAAGACCGTCACGATCCAACCGGTCGGGGCGGCGCAGCGCGCGTACCAGAGTGCGATTCGCCATCTTCATGACAGCGGTGCCACCGATCAACCACCTTTCGACGCTCTCTCTGTGACGACAGCCATTCGCGGACGGCGTCCGGGTGACTACAGCGCGAAACCGCGCCTCTCCATCCGCCCGGATCAACGCAGCGGCAAGGTCATGAGGATGATCTTCGGCGGTCTCCAGAAGACCGTGGCGGCCAACGTGGATGGCGTGCTCGATGATGTGGATGTGGAGTTTCTCCACGACTTCCGTGTCGCGTGCCGGCGGGCCCGGGCGGTCCTGAGTCAGATCAAGAAGGTCCTCCCACCGCTCGCAGCCGACCACCTCGCTACCGAGCTTCGGTGGCTCGGCGAGGTCACAAATCCATGTCGCGATCTCGACGTCTACCTGCTCGAGATGGACGGTTATCGTCTGCAACTCGGCGACTCTGCGAATACCATTGACGATTTCGAAAAGCTGTTACGACGCGAACGTGCCCGGGCCCTGCGGCGGGTCCGTAGAGCGCTGCGATCGAAACGCTTTATTCAACTCATGGAAGACTGGGTTGCACTGGTCGAGTCGAGTCCGTCCACTGCGGACGCTCGCGACGCGAAACGACCAATTTCAGAAATCGCGAGCAAGAAGATCCTCAGGGCTTACAAGAGAATGGTCAAAAGAGGCCTGCGCCTCTCCGACCCGCCGGCGGCGGAGGATCTCCACCGTCTTCGGATCGACGCCAAGAAGCTTCGTTACCTCCTCGAGTTCTTTGGCAGTTTGTGGCCAAAGAAAACCATCGCTCGTCTGGTCAAGGAGCTCAAACTTTTCCAGGACATTCTCGGAGGAGCCAACGATATGTCGGTGCAGCAGCGCCACCTCGCCGGGTTTGCGGAGACGCTGATGGCGGAGGGATCGACCCGGGCCGGTACCGTCTTCGCCATGGGCCGGTTGGCAGACGCGATGGCCGCACGGCTGGAAACATACACGGAAGCATTCGCGGCGCGTTTCGACCTGTTTGCAGGCAAGCAGAGTCGCGCTCTCTATCAAGAGACGTTTGGCGGGGACTGACGGATGCACACGTTAGCCGTCTGGACCATCAAGGGAGGCGTCGGCAAGACCGCCGCGGCGGTCAACCTCGCTCATGCCGCTGCGATGTCGGGAGTCCGTACCCTCTTGTGGGACCTCGATCCTCAAGGCGCCACCAGCTTTTACCTGCGCGCTTTGCCTCGCCTCCCCGGTGGCGTGGAGACACTCCTCGATCGGTCAGTGGACCTCATGCAATTCGTCCAGCCGAGTGAGTTCGACAATCTGTTCCTGCTGCCGGCGGACTTCTCCTACCGCCATCTCGATCTCGCTCTCGAAGAAAGCGCGAAGCCAAAGAAGATGCTGGCCAAAAGGCTGCGTCCGTTGGCCGCCGAGTTCGACCTCATTTTGATCGATTGCCCACCCAGCGTGTCTTCCGTTTCGGAGGCAGTTCTCCGCGCAGCCGACGCACTCATCGTGCCGGTCATCCCCACCACGCTCTCGATGCGCACTCTCGAACAGGTCCGGGCCTTTATCGCGACGGCCGGCAAACACGAGCCGCTGCTCCTCCCATTTATATCGATGGTCGATCGCCGAAAAAGGATCCACCTCGACACCTGCGAGCTCTGTCTTTCCGACGAGGAGTTTCTGCAAACAACGATCCCCTCGGCGAGCGTCGTCGAACGGATGGGCGTGACTCGTGCACCGGTGGCCGCGACTCTTCCCTCGCAACCGGCCGCGAAGGCGTTTTCGAATCTCTGGCGGGAGATCGCGGAGCGCTTGAGCATCGGGCCGGGGTTGGATTGAACAGACTCATCCGTCAATTCGTGAGGTGGCGATATTTCGGATTTCGGATTTCGGATTTCGGATTTTCCACCATGCCACGGAACCTGAGGCCTCATCGGTTCAATTGCCGGGGTCTTCGCATCCCATCCGCTGTCGGGAGCTGTGTCTACTCGTCGTCGTCGTCGACAGTTGATTTTTCGTTGACGACGGCGAGGACTTTGCGGCCATACTTTCGGAGCAGGGTCGGGCCGATCCCGGCAACGTCGAGCAGCTCTTCGTCGTCGGCGGGGCGGGCGCGGCAGATCGCGGTCAGGGTGCGATCGGTAAGGATGCGGAAGGCTGGAACCCGGCGCCGCCTCGCCTCTTCCAAACGCCAGGCACGAAGTCGATCAAAGAGCGCGACCTCATCATCGTCAAGTGCGGTCGTCGGAGCGGCGGGCACCGGCTTCTTCACAGCCGCTCCGCGGCGGCCCGCCGTCCGCTTCGGACGCCGGGGCTTGGCGGCCATCTCCACCACACGCACGCCGTCGACATCACCGGTCCCGGCGAGTTGGCCCCGTCGCGTCAACCACACGCGTTGAAAACGGATGGTGCGGCCGTCTTTCACAAATGAATCAGCGCGAACCTCAATCAGACCCTCTCGCGCCAACCCGTCGAGGAACGTCTCGAAAATCGGCCGCGCAAAACCGGCTGGCTCGCCCGCCTGCCGAAACAGCTGGCCGGAGCTCAGACCGTCGCGATCGAAGAGCAGATCGAGCACGCCGGCGAGCACATCTTTCTCATCGGCGTTCGGCGCTCGGAACGCAACCGCAACGCAACCGGCCGGCGCACACTGATCGCAGGACCCACACGGTTGGCCAGAATCCCGTTGGTCGCCAAAGTGCCGCACCAGATCGAGCATGCGGCAGCCGCGGCCGCCGGCAAAGACCATCATGCGTTCGATCTGGTCCTGCCGGTGGCTTCGTTGGGCTTCGTACGGTCTTCGCCAGTCGTCCCGACCGCGACTCGCGTTCTCCTCGGGGTCGACGATGGCGCCGCGGTGGATCCAGAGCTTTTCCAATGCCGTCGAAAAGACGTCGTGATCGAGGCCTGATCGGGAACGAAGGTCGGCTGCCGTTTGTGGTCGCGGACCAAGCGCCGCGTACACGGATTCCAGCACGCCGGGTTCAGGGTAGTCACGGTCAAAGAAGAACTGGTGCGTGTGGCGATCGGCCCACGAGTACAAGAGCACGGCTCGCGAGGGCGCGCCGTCCCGTCCAGCCCGTCCGATCTCCTGGTAGTAGTTTTCGAGGGTGCCGGGAAGCCCGGTGTGGACGACCGTCCGAACATCGGGTTTGTCGATTCCCATACCAAAGGCGATGGTCGCAACGATGACCTCCAGCTCATCGGCCTGAAATGCACGCTGGACCCGGTCCCGAACATCTGCGGTCATACCGGCGTGGTAGGCCGCGGCTGGAAATTTCTCGTTAAGCTCGGCGCCGAGAGCCTCTGCCTCCTTGCGGGACGGCGTGTAGACGATCGCGGGTCGGCGGTTGTCGTCGGCCAAGACCCGCTGCACCAGGTCCCGCCGAAGGGACGGGGCCGCCTCGACCACTTCGACCGCGATGTTGGTGCGTCTGAAGCCGTGAATGAAGCGCCGGACATCCGGGACCTCGAGCTGTTCGACGATGTCCCGCTGCACCATCGGCGTGGCAGTGGCGGTCAACGCGATGATGGGCGCCGGGCGCAACAGCGGCAGGCGCTCCGAGAGCATCCGATACTCGGGGCGAAAATCGTGTCCCCAGTGGGAGATGCAGTGCGCCTCGTCAACCGCGATCAGCACCGGCGGGCGCCGCGCCAACATCTCGGGAAATCCCGGTACCGCGAGACGTTCCGGGGCGACAAAGAGAAAATCCAACTCGCCATCGAGATAGCGCCGACACACCTCCCTCGAATCGAGCCGGTCGCGTCCGGAGTGAATCCTCTCGGCCGCAAGACCAAGAGCTGCGAGGGCGGCGACCTGGTCTTCCATCAGCGCGATCAGCGGTGAAAGCACCAAAGTCGTGCCGCCCCGCGCGAGACCCGGCAGTTGATAACAGAGGGACTTCCCGGCGCCGGTGGGCATGACGAGGAGAACGTCCTCACCTGCGGTCACGGCACGGCAGACCTCTTCCTGGAGAGGACGGAAATGCTCGTGACCAAAGGCCGAAAGAAGCAGCCCATCGAGACCGTCGGCCTGAGTCGGTGTGCGGCGGTTCGGGGTGAGGGCGGGTTTAGAGTCCATCGCCGGCAACCCTACCACGCGGGGGTCGGAGGAAAGGGAGAAAGGGGGAAAGGGAGAAAGGGAGAAACGGCCCGCGTGCGGCGGAGGTGCCTAGCATCCGCTCGGGAAGCGCGTGCAGATACGAGCCGCGTGCGGCGGAGGTGCCATTTTTTGCATTGTTTGACGCCCTTCCGTCCAAGTTGGCGATTCAATCCTTGCAGACAATGCTAAAGGTGGCTCCTCTCGGGAAGCGCGCTCTGAAAGTCGGGTTCACTCGTTTGCATTTATATTCACGGAGATTGGCAGCATACCGACAAGAGATTTCTCCACTCGCTACGCTCGGTCGAAATGACAGGCTGGGGGTTTGTTGAAACGGCCCACGCACGGTAAAGGTGGCTCCTCTCGGGCAGCGCACACTGAAAGCCGGGATCACTCGAACATTTTGAACGGAAACGGGCGCAGGGCCCATGTACACTGTGGCGTCCGAAATACACCAACGAGGTGACTCCATGGAGCACAGCCAGCCGACCAAGATTGTAGGACTGCCGGAGAACGCGCGCCGTCCCTTGAAGCCGGGTGAGGTCTACATCCCGGTGGTGCCCGACGAGACCGGCGTTGCCGAGGTCACGACCCGCTCGGTGACCATGGGGCTGATCTTCTGTGGCCTCTTTTCGATGGCCGCTGCCTACCTCGCGCTCCGGGTCGGCCAGGGCATCGAGGCGGCGATCCCGATCGCCATCCTCGCCATCGCCCTGTCGCCGCTCTTCTCCCGCCGCAGCACGATTTTGGAAAACGTCATCATCCAGTCGATCGGCGCCAACTCATCGCACGTCGTCTCGGGTGCGGTCTTCACCATCCCGGCGCTCTACATGCTGGCAGCCGACCCGCTTTCGGGGGTTGTCGAACCGACCATCCTCCAGGTCATCGTGGTCTCCTTTCTCGGCGGTTGTCTCGGCATCCTCTTCCTGATCCCGCTGCGCTACCACTTCATGGTCGAGATGCACGGCGAATTTCCGTGGCCCGAAGGAACCGCCACCACCGAGATCCTGCTCTCGGGCGAAAGCGCCGGCAGCCAGGGCAAGATCCTCGCGATGGCCGCCGGTGTTGGTGCGCTGTACGACGGGCTCGCTTCGACCTTCCACGCCTGGGCCGAGCTGCTGAGTTTCCGCGCGATCGGGCTCGGCCAGCTCCTCGAGCGGCAATTCATGACCCTCCGGATCCTCAACAATGCTGCCATCATCGGCATCGGCTACATCGTCGGCATCCGCTACGCAGCCATCATCTGCGCGGGGTCCTTTCTCTCGTATTTCGTCTTCGTACCACTGGTCCACGCCATCGGCGCCTACGCACCGGGCATCCTCGCCCCAGGCACGATGCCCATCGCCGACATGACCATTGACGAGGTCTTTCGTTCCTACGTTCGCATCATCGGCGTCGGCGGGATCGCGGGCGCGGGCATCCTCGGCATCATCAGTTCGCTGCCGTCCATGATCCGGTCCATCGGCGCCAACATCGTCGGTATGAGCCACCAGGATGAACGGTCGGTCAAAGAGGTGCCGCGTATCGACCGTTCCTTGCCCGGGGGCTTCACCATTGTCGGGCTGGTGATCTTCGCGCTCGCCACTTTCCTCTTCTTTTCGTACGGCATCGGAATCGGCGGTTCGCTGCTCTATGCGGCAGTGGGCACGGCAATGGTGATGCTGATCGCCTTCCTCTTTGCTCCGGTGGCCGCCCGCGCCATCGCCATCGTCGGTACCAACCCGGTTTCGGGCATGACCATGCTGACCCTCATCGTCACCGGATTCGTCTTGCTCAAGATGGGGCTCTCCGGGGGCAACGGAATGTTCGCCACCATGATGGTGGGCGGCGTAGTCTGCACCGCCCTCGCCGCATCGGGCGCCCTCGCATCCGATCTCAAGGTCGGCTACTGGATCGGCGCCACCCCCTCCCGCCAGCTTGCCCTCAAGTTTGTCGGAACCGCGGTCGCGGCCATCTTCTGCGGCATCATGATGTGGGTGATGGCGCAAGCCGACCCCGGGCAGGGCTTCGGCACCGCCGCCATTCCGGCGCCGCAGGCATCGGCCATGAAGGAAATCCTGGTTGGCATCTTTGGCGCGACATCCGCCCCGCTGCAGTGGTACCTCTTTTCTCTCGGCGTCTTGCTGGCGCTCATTCTGCGGATGACCGGCGTCCCGCCGCTCGCTTTCGCGCTCGGCATGTACCTGCCCATGGAGCTCAACACCCCGGTGCTGCTGGGTGGGATCCTGTCGTGGCTGGTCGGCCGCAAGGGAGCGGACGATAGCGACGCCGATGTCAAGGCGCGAACCGATCGCGGGGTACTTCTGGCCTCCGGTCTAATCGCGGGTGGCGCCATCATGGGCGCCTTCGACGCCATCGCGAGCGCCATCGTCAAACAGGTGACAGGCTCCACGGCCGCCAAGGAGTCCATTCATATCCTGTCGGAGGCCTCCTTCGAGGGCATACCCGGCGAAGTGGTCGGCACCATTGCTCTGGCAGCACTGTGCATTTTCGTCGTGACATTCTCACGAAGGGCCAAAGCTGCCGAGTAGTCGACTCAGGCGAAACAAACAGCCTCCCGTCCTGAGAAGGCGAAGCGGCCGCAGTGTGACTGCGATCACTGGATGAATTCCATGGTTGAGCATATAACCAATAAGCACTCGCCACCATGGAGGTCCTCGATGAGACACCGCACGTCATTTTCTTCGATCATGATCGGCACAGCGACAGCCTTTGTTTTCGGTCTCGCATCATCGGCGGCCGCCTACGAGGAAGAACACGCAGACCTCACATGGGAAGGTCCCGGCACCTGTCTCGAGTGCCACACCGATGAGGCGATCGACGTCCACGGATCGGTCATGTACCAGTGGCAGGGCCAGTCACCCCAGATGACGACGGGGCCCGCGAGTCAGGGCAAGATCGCAGGCGGCGTCAACAGCTACTGCATCAATATTCTCGGCAATTGGAACGCCTGTGGAGGCTGCCATATCGGGCTCGGAACCATGCCCCAAACCGACGTCACTCCCGTGGAGCTTGCAAACATCGACTGCCTCCTCTGCCACCAACAGGCCTACAAGCGCAAACGCGTCGATGGCGTCTTCGTACCGGACACGACGGCAATGACCATCACCATGGACGAGGCGGTGCGCACCGTTCACGAGCCCGAGCGCATCAACTGCCTCCAGTGCCACGCCAAAGCGGGCGGCGGCGACGCCGTCAAACGCGGCGACCTCACGCTGGCTCATGCCGCCACGACTGACTCGACCTTCGATGTCCACATGGCGACAACCGGCGAAAACCTCCGTTGCCAGGACTGCCACACTGCAAGCGATCACCGCTTCGCCGGACGCGGTTCCGATCTCCGCCCGACAGACTCGGCGGTGCCGCTCGAGTGCACCAACTGCCATGCGGAAATGGCGACGCCTTCAGGCCACGAGGGCTCGACCATCGACCGCCACGTCGCGCGAGTGGCCTGCCAGACCTGCCACATCCCCCGCTACGCCAAGAACGCGTCGGACAGCGCCGCGACCGAGGCCACCGAGACCCACCGAACCTGGCTTTCGACCCACAGCCAGTCACCGCCGTTCCACCCTGCCTCCGACAAAGCCAACGACCTGACGCCGGTCTACAGATTCTGGAATCGGCTCAACCGGAACTACCTGCTCGGCGACACCGCCGTGATCGACCCGATGACCGGCCGCTATCCCACATCACGACCGATCGGTCACGCCGGCCAGTCAGAGAGCAAGCTCTACGCCTTCAAGTACAAGACCGCCGAACAACCGATCACGAACGCCGACAGCAAGCTCATCGCCCTCGACACCTCGGTCTTTTTCGCCACCCACGACGCGGCGGCTGCCACCGAGCAGGGTCTGGTCAACATGGGCCTGCCATCAACGGCGGCCTATTCGTGGGTCGAGACCGACACCCTGCAGATGCTCAACCACGAGGTCGCGCCCGACGGCCAGGCCCTGCGCTGCGGCGATTGCCACGGTACCTCGGCGCGGATGAACCTTCAGCGCGATTTAGGTTACGGCCTCAGGGGCGAAGAGAGCACCATCTGCTTCCAGTGCCACGGAGCCGAAGAAGACAAGGACTTCGAGGAGATCCACGAGAAGCACGTCAAGGACGAGGGCTTTGACTGTTCGTGGTGCCACGGCTTCAGCCGTCCGGAGCGAAGCCTCACCCCTTCGGCTTTGCTCTTTTTCGACGACTTCGAGAGTGCCGGGACCGACGCCTGGAGCCAGTGAACTCGAACTACTTTCCAAGAGGCGTCGCGAGAACCCAGCCGTCCGGATCGACCTCGACGACGGTGTCCGTCGGAACCACGAACGATGCGCGACCCTCGTCCATGTCGACCCGGCGAAGTTCGCCACCGACCCCGAGTTCGAGCGGCATGGGAAAGTCCGGGTCGCCCCAGGTGATCTCAACCCGCTCGCCGCCATCCGCAGGGCGCCGCTCCACGCGCCAGGCTGGAATATCGGCGCGCAGGAGGTAGCGTGACCAGAACCAGCCGAGGTCCAGACCACTGATTTCATCCACCAGGGCGGCAAAATCGGCGCTCGACACCAGCCCGTAGGCGTACTCGGGGTCGTTTGCAAACCGGTACAGCGCCTCGAAAAAGACCTCGTCCCCCACCAACCACCGCAGCGTGTGAAGCACCCACGCGCCCTTGTGGTAGATGTCACCGGTGTAGGCATCGGCCGACGTCAGATCCGTGCCCGCCACCAGCGGCCGCTCGTTGGAGATCCGGGTCCGCAGATCGGCCATGTAGTCCAGATAGCGGTCCTCTCCGAGCGTGTCGTTGACAAAGATGGCCTCGGCGTAGGTTGCAAAACCCTCTTGGATCCAGAAATCCGCCCAGTCGGCGACCGAGATCTTATTGCCCCACCACTCGTGGGCCACCTCGTGCAGCAGCAGATCGTCGAAGCCGTATCCGTTGTCGGTGAAGAGGGCCCCGTAGGCGACCAGTGTCTGGTGCTCCATACCGTAATACGGCGCGTGGGCCACGGCGAACTTGTCTTCGAAGAATGGGAACTCGCCGAAACGACGTCCGAACACCTCGAGGATTCGTGGCATCTGCTTCCACATCACCCGTGCGTGCGGCTCGTACTCGGCCACCGACCAGAAGACCAACGCCTCGTCGAGCGTGCCATCCACACCGTTGTACCGCTCTTCAATGGCGACGTAGGGCGCGATGTTGACCGTCACCAGGTAGTTGTTGATGGGATAGTGCACACGCCACCGTGAAGTCGAAGTGCCGTCGCCGTTGTCGGTGACACCGAGAAAGGCGCCGTTCGACAACGCCACCAGATCCGAAGGCGCGGTCAGCGCGATGTTCATTCCCTCGTCGGGCTCGTCTGAGGGGTGGTCTTTACATGGCCACCAATTGTCGCCGCCGTCTCCCTGACCGGTCACACCAATCCACGGCTCACCCGTTGGAGTTTCGGACCACACAAAGCCGTCAATCCACGGCGGCCGAAGAGCGACCTTCGGCTCGCCACCGTAAAATATCGTGACTGCGTGCCGTTCGCCGACCTTCCACTCCTCGTCAAGATCGACCCGCACGACGCCGCGGCGGTGTTTGAAGGGGCGAGCCTCACCATCGACGTCGACCTCTGCCACCTCCATCCGATCATCGAGGTGGATTTCAAACTTCGACAACGGCGCCACGATCTCGGCGGTCACCGTGCTGACGCCCTCGATGCTCTTTGTTTCCGGGTCCACTTCGACCGCGAGATCGTAGTGACGAACATCGTAGGCCGCCATCGATGCGGGCAGCTCCCCGCCCGAATCCAGCATCTGCTTTTTGACGTACCAGCCAAGACCGACCAGCAGGGCAAAAACCGCGACCAATAAGAAGCCGACACCGAGCATGAGGAACTTGAGCCATCGCGGGAGAGGTTTCATCTCGATCCTTTCAATCCGTTAGAGACCCAAGATAGTACTCGAGATCGCGCGCGATATCGGCACCGTGCATATAGGAGTTTGACGGGCAGTTGACTGCGGTGCCCTTCGGCATCGCCTCGACGATCCGCCGCACCTCTCGCTCGTCGTGAAGGGTGTCCGAATCGGCATAGGCCACCGCCACCGGCACGGTGATGCCCTCGAGACCGGGCATCAGCGAATACCCCTGTACTGCTCGCGCCGACAACTTCAAACGCAGCGAATCCGCGGCGCGCACGGTCCGCACATACCGGGCCATCTGGTCGGGATCCGATTGCCCGTCGACCCTGAACTTCCCGAGGTACCAGATCACGAAGCCCTTCAGCCTTTCGATAAGCCATGCAGGCACCACCCGAACGGCCACCTTCCCCCAGGGTGGAAAATAGAAACCCGCGTTGGGCCCGACCAAAAATGCCGCCCGAGCCGGCAACCTCGAATCCTTGAGGGCCTCGAGAATCGCGTTGGAGCCCATTGAGCTCCCAAAGAGGACTGTGCGGTCGTTATCGAGCCCGAGCATCTCCGCGGCCCTGACCACATCCTCGGCGAGCCTGTGGATGCCGAAACTCGATGGTCTCATGAGACGCCGCTGGATCTCCGCAGACCGTTTCTCCCGAGTCTCCAGATACACCACAGGACGAGAACGCACGAGTTCCTGCAGGAGAGCTTTCCAGCCCTGCACCAACGAAATCCAGCCGGCTATGAAAAAAACCGGTGAAGCGCCGTTCCCGGACAGGGGTTGCCATCGGTAGCACCGGAGCCGGACACCATCTTCGACCTCGATCCAGCGCTCACTGAAACCGGCACCCTCGGCGGCAATCGGATCGGAGGCTTCACTCACCCCAAAAGGCTAGAGTAGACTCGGGGAATGAGCAACGACAAACAGCAACTGCCGGTGATCAACCCGCCCGCGGAGGAGAGCGCAGAGCCTTCGTGCTCGCCCAAGGTGTATGTCTCCAACGAAGAAGCATCTCTCCTGGCCGAACTGCGAGAGTTGCGTGAGGCCTCCCTCGAGGTGCGTCGCAGACTGGAAACCGCCAAGGGCGATGAGCTCGCCATTCTCACCTCCCGGCTCGACAAGCTCAGATCGCAACGCGACGAGGTGGCTGGAAAACGCGACCGTGCCTCTACCCGGAAAATGATCATGCTGGGACACCTGCCACCTGACCACCCAGTCGATCCATAAAACGTCGGGATCATCCGAAAAATCGTGAGACGAGGCACGCCTGAAAAGTCCTGAGTAGAGCCGCTGAGCGACGACAGAAAATAGCCCGGGGCGTCAGCCCCGGGAACAGCGTTGTCTATAAGAATTCGAGCCCCGGAGGGGCGGCAGATGTGTCTGTCGCCCCTCCGGGGCTTTTCGTCATATTGGGCCACCCATCCTGGGGCTGACGCCCCAGGCTACATTGTGTCGCCCGTGCGGGGCTTGGTC
>RCNF010000379.1_pt1 | contig 22350 bp, 20 predicted proteins | sample 2041311 | NCBI WGS metagenome assembly RCNF01 (sample SAMN09708228, study PRJNA481090) | Marine sediment metagenome, whole genome shotgun sequencing project. | biome: marine sediment; feature: ocean; material: sediment; isolation source: Sewage treatment plant 2 marine sediment (STP2) ... | reverse complement strand
CTGTTCTATGACGTCTCGACCGCGTTCTGGGGAACCATCCTCGGAACCGGCGCATTGGCTCTCTTCGCGCTCGGCAAGAAGAGCGGCGACGTCACCATCGAACGATTCGCAATCGTTCCAACGCTCCTTTCGGTCGCCGCGTTTGTACTTACGACGGAGCTCTGGTGGCCACACCTATCTGCTTCGAGCGTCTGGCTGGCCTATGGTCTCCTGTCGTCCATCCCGCTGCTTGCATTCGCGTGGACGAGCTCGCGTTCAAAAGGATTCTTCCTACAGGCGGCGATAGCTCTCAATGCGACCACTGCACTGACCGTCCTGCTGATCGATCCACGACCCTGGGCAGCCCTCCAAGCCATCGCCCTGGGCCTCGGTATCTCGAGCTACGGTTTCGTCACAGGCCGCCGCCCCTCGCTATATTCCGGAATCGGGCTCGCCGGCTTTGGCTTCATCCTCGAAGTCGTTCACGCCATCGAGGTGTTTCAGCCCAGCGGTTGGCTGGCGCTCGCCGGTTTCGGCTCCGCCCTGGTCGGCCTGACCGCCTGGCTAGAGCGCCGCGCGCGTTCCGTTCGTCAGGCAGCGCCGGCTGCCAATGTGTCCCAGCCAGCTGCGGCCAGCCTGTCACAATGACAGTCAAACCTGGGAAAACGGTCGGCTTTTGCACGAAATCAAAGCATAAATGGGTAGCTTACAGGCTGGCACGAGGCCTGCATTACCCAAGGGCGTCATGAGACGGACGGGTATCTATCTCCTTGTCATCCTATCGATCGTGGTCGGGGCTGCGGTGGTCACTGACGCCATCGTGGTCACCGACCGCGAACGAATGGATGAGTTCATCGACTCGGTGACCGGCCAGGTGTCCGAGTCCCGCATCGACAACGCGCTCCGCTACGCGGACCCGTCGAAGGTCACGATGGAGCTCGTGCACGACGGACACAGGCGACGCTACAGCAACCGGAACGCGGCGGCGCTCAAGCCCGATGCGCGCAAAGCGCTCGCGTCCCTCGAGGGCTCGAGGCTTCGCCTCATTCAGGAAAGCATTTCGCTCGACGGCGAGCGCGCCCGGATCGCACTGCGGCTTCGAACCGACGCCGGCCTCGCCAACACCGTATTCGACCTCCGTCGCGAAAAGGATCAGTGGATCCTTCGCCGCGTGATCGTCAACTAGCCGACGTCGAAGCGAACGTCCGCGGCGCGGATTCCTTTCACCCGCAGGAGCTTGATTCGCGCGCGGTCGCCGCGAACAATCTCGACGTCTGACTTGGAGACGCTGAGCGTTTTGGCGAGCAGCTTCCGGAGCGCGTCGTTTGCTGCACCATCGACCGGCGGCGCGGTGAGCGCGACTTTGAGTGCGCCATCTTGCACGCCGATCATGCGGCTGCGACTCGCCCGCGGCGCAACCCGCACCTCGAAAACGACCGCACCATCCTGCTCGCGAAGGTCTAGCTCGCTCATCGCCCAACCACGGCCACTTGACCCCCGAGGCGAACCCGGCGAGATTCCCGCCCAATGCATCCGGTCTTATTCAGCATCCCGACGCCCTGGGGCGCGATCCCGATCTACTCCTATGGCGTGATGTTGGGAAGCAGCCTGCTCTTTGCCTGGTACTACATCATGTACATGGGCAAGAGGGTCGAGGGCTTCAACCGAGAGCTTCTCGCCAGCTGCTTTACCTGGACCGCCGTCGGCGCGATCGTCGGCGCCCGCCTGCTTTACATTCTCACCAACTTGGACTCCTACGACAGCGTCGGGTCCTGGTTCGACCTTCGCGCCGGCGGCCTAGTCGCATACGGCGGCTTTCTCGGCGGCTTCGGCACGACGCTCGCCTTCTGGCGACTCAAGAAAATTCCCGCTCTCCCGTTCGCGGACATCGCCGCTCCTACGCTCGCTTCGGGGCTCATGCTCACGCGCGTCGGCTGCTACCTCTATGGCTGTGATTACGGCCGCCCGCTCGAGGAGAGCGCACCGGGCTGGCTGCAGTCCGCGGGCACCTTTCCAAAATGGGATACCGAGGCCTACCCCACCTTTGCATGTGACCAAACGATCAACGGCTCGCCCGCGTATCAGCACCACCTGCGAGAGTACCCCGACCAAATGGTCGAGCAACTGAGCTCGCTCGCCGTCCATCCGACGCAGATCTACGAATCGGTCGCGGGCCTGTTTCTGTTCATCTTCGCCACCTGGCTGCTCGTTAACCGCAAGTTTCGGGGCCAGGTTTTCGTCACGGTGGCTGGGCTCTACGGCCTTTGGCGATTCCTCATCGAATACCTGCGAGACGACCCCGAGCGCGGCTTCGCGTTTGGTTTTTCTACGTCTCAGCTGATTTCGCTCGCGCTCATTCCCGTGTGCATCATCGCGTATGTCCATCTGAGAAAGCGCGCGGAAGAAAACGGCGACGTCGCACTCCCGCCCTGGGCGCTCGAATCCGCACCCGGCGCCGCTGCAGAGGCAACGAGCGCGGACAGTCGTCCCGCGAAGTACAGGCCGAAGAAACCCAAAAAGAAAAAGTAGCCGCGTCTAGTCTTTGGCGGGCTGCTTGGCGAGATTGAACGCCTCGAGGACCCGGGGCGAAGTGCGCACCGTGTCGAGCTCGAGGTTGGGCTGCAGGGCGAGCGCCGAACGAAACGAAGCTTCAGCGAGGTCCGCTCGCTCGAGCGCGACGTAGGCCACTGCGAGCTCTTTTTCGATCGTCACGACCTGAGTCGAGCTCAGGCTCTGCGTTCCGAGCAGCCGGTTCCCGAGGGCTACGGCTTCAGCGAACTGAGCCTTTTCGACCTGCTCGATGAGCTTCGGAAGCGCGTCTTCGACCTCGTCCTGCGCCGCTTTCGCAGCGCCGCCACCAGCGGCGAGCATGAACGCCGCGGACGCTTGGGTTTGTCCTTCACCCGAAAGCCGAAGATCGTACAAGGGAACCAGCACGACCTGGCCTCGCTCGATTCGCGCGCCCGCGTTGAACGCGCGCAGCCGCTTCACCGAGAGCGGGCTGTCCGGCAGGTAGGCCTTCGCGATCTTTGCAAGGGTTTCGCCGGGCGCAACCACATGACGCAGCGGGTAGGGGATCAGAAGCTCGGCGCCTTCATCGGGCTCGACGCGCCTGTTGCCATTGTTCGCTTCGACCAAGGCCGTCGACCGTGAGGGCAGCCCGTAGAACTGCGTGGCGATCGACTTCCAGGTTTCGTCCATGCTCACGCGGTAGAAGCTCACCATCGGAATGAAGATCCAGCTCCCTGCCACCAGGGCGTTGGCGCCGGACCCCTTCATTCGATTCGCCTCGCGCAACACGGCTTCGCGCGTGGGGTCTGCGTAGTAGCGCTGCGCGATCGACGCGAGCGTGTCGCCCTCTTGCACGGCGTGCGTGTACACCGGCTGCGCTCCCGCGACCGCGGCAAGCGCGCTGACGCCGACGACGAGCAGCGCCGAGACCATCGCTCGTCTCATGGCGTCGCCTGCGGTTCTTCCGCGACGGCGATCGGCTCGGTCAGCGTCGCCCGGTCGTGCACCGTTTCGCCCGTCTCGATGACCACCTCGTGCTCGACCGGCGCAAAGTAGGGGTTGCTATACTTCACGTAGTGCCGGCCGGGCTGCAGAAGAATCGCCCGCGCTGCCGGGGTGGTCAGCACGTGCTGCCCATCGACCTGCACGTGTGCCCAAGGGTCCGCGCTGACGGTGAGAAACCCGGACTCCGCAGGGCTTAAGTTCACCGGTGCCTGACCAACCGATGGGCCCGACCAGCGACCGCTTGCCGCCTGGACGCTGAGCCCCGAAATGGCGAGCACCGCGAGCGCAGCCGCCTGCCACTTGGCGATGCTTTTGAGGAAGCTGCCGTTGCGCCGCCCGCTTCGAAGCGCGCGCGGTGCCACGGCCGCAAGCACTTCGTCGGTTTGTTCGCCGGTCATCACGCCGATTTCGTGCAGGAACATCACGAGGCGCGCGTTGTGGCTCATCTGTACACGAGGCGCGAGAAATTCGGTGAGGTCGTCGATGAGCGCCTGCGTAGTCGGGTAGCGATTTGCAGGCATTTTTTGAAGGCAGCGCGCCATGATTCGCTCGAGCTTTCGTGGCACTTCGACGCCGAGCCTCTTGGTAGCCTCGTAGCGGTCGAGCCGGATCTTCTGCATGACCGTGCGCGCATCGTCTTCGACGAACGGCTTTCTGCCGGTGAGCATCTGGTAGAGCACGATGCCCACCGAAAAGATGTCGCTACGAAAGTCGAGCTTGTCACCGAGAATCTGCTCCGGGCTCATGTAACTCGGTGTGCCGAGCCCCGTCCCCGTTTCGGTCAAGTCGCCGAATCGCTCATGGCGCGCGATGCCGAAGTCCATGACCTTCACGTCGCCCTGCATCGAGACCATGATGTTTGCGGGCTTGATGTCGCGGTGGATGATCCCGCGAAAGTGTGCGTAGTCGAGTCCGCGTGCGAGCTGCAGGGTGATGATGGCGGCAATGTCGGCGGGCAAGCGCGGCGAACGCTCGAGCAAGTCGTAAAGGTCGATCCCGTCAACGTACTCCATGATGATGAACATCGAGCGCCCATCTTTGAGGAAGTCGATGACGTGCAGGATGTTCTCGTGCTGGAGCGACGCCATGAAGTTCGCCTCGCGTTCGAAGCGGGCGGCGAACTGGCTGTCGATCGCGATCGACGGCTTGAGTGCCTTGATCGCGACCCTCCGATTGAGCGGCTCCTGGATCGCTTCGTAGACGACAGCCATGCCTCCGCTGCCGATTTGACCGAGGACGCGGCACGTTCCGATTCGCTCAACCATCGCGATCCATCAAACTAGGTGGGCGCTCAGCCGGTGTCAACGATCGCCAAAAGTTTGGAGAAAACCGACACTTAGGGCGGTGATTCGGTTTGTGACGGCGGGAGCAGACAAAGCCCGCGTTCGACGCGATCGAGCCCTCCGCGGCCGTCCCTGACGACGAAGCTGAAACGGACCAGCTCCCCCTCCGGGTCCGCGTTGGAAAAGGGCTGCCACTGGGTGAGAATCGAGCTTGCCGGATCGGTGATGAACGAGAAGGCGACCTCGAAACCCCCGCCGTCCGCAAGCCAGCTCACCTGGATCTCCTCGGTGAAGTCCACCCCGTCGATCGTGAACGACTGAAGGCTGTCGGAGGTCACGCTGAGGTTGATCGTCGAAGGTGGGCTCCCGGCAACCGGATGCTTCTCGCGTTCCTCTGGGGTGAGCGCATCGAGGTTCGCTTTGCAGTCGGACGGTGCATCGCGGGGCACACCCTCCGCGTATGGCGGCGGCCACGCGCTCCCGTTCAACGAGATGCCTAGGATTTCCGGATTGAGGTTCGGATCCTCGGGATCTCGCTCGATTGGAATCTGAACGGTCACGAAGCGACCTTCTGGTTCTGGTGGCGTTTCTGGTGGCGGAGCTCCTGGCAGTGGCTCGTCAATCGGGTCCGGCTCACAAGGTTCGAGGTCGTCAGTCTCGCCCGAAAGGAAGCGAACAATCGCGTCGGCGGAGGGCACACCCTCTCCGCAGACCACCCCTTGGAGAAGCACCTCCCTGGCCTCGACCGCGTCGAGCTCTTCTTCCGAAGGCACCTGAAAGCCGATGACGGGCAAGGCAAACGGGTCGCCGGGCTGGGGCCCGACGCAGCCGTCACAGCCATCGATCCGGGTTCCGCAGATCGGCACACCGATGCGAGTCGCCGTGGGAACACAGGCCACGAATGCCCAGGTCAGTTCCGGCGTCGCTCCTCGGTCGATGACCAGAATCGAAGCCTGGACGTCGTCGCCCGGGCTCGGGTTGGCACGCCCAGGCGCCCCCTGGACATCGATCCGAGCGCCGATCACCCGCAAGTTGATGACCGCCGAGGGCGCAAGAAAACTCTCGCTGCACGCCATCAGCAAGCACAGCAACATCAGCCCGCGCGCGCGTCTCACAGCTTCCCCCTGACCCCGAGCGAGGGGATGATCGGAAGCCCGAGCAGCGGGCTTTCCTGAGTGAAGTCGTAGTTGTAAATGATGCCCTCTTGGTTCTGCTGATTGTACGCGTTGCGGATATCGAGGAACAACGCCAGCTGCCAGCCCCTGAAGATCCACTCTTTTTGAACCCGAACGTTGAGCTCATGGAACAGTGGGTTGCGCAGCGAGTTCACGCGCCCATCGATCGGAATGTAGACATCGCTCAGCGCATCGTAGACCGAGCCGATCACCGGCGTGTTCGGGTTGCCGCTGACGAGTCGGAACGTGCCGCCGATCTCCCAGTTGCGTGGGAACTTGTAGACGAACGCCGCGGTGAGAATGTGCGTCTGGTCGAAATCAAACAGACGCCAGGGCTCTTCGGGTCCGTCCTTTCGCTCGCTTCGAGAGAGCGTGTACGAAAGGTAGCCAAAGTACCTTCGTCCGGTTGCGGGGCGGAAGTTCGCGCTGAACTCGGCGCCGTAGATCCGGCCGGTGCCGCCCGTCACGTAGAAGGGCGCTTCGCCGTTCGGTGTTTGGATGGCGCGGTCCCAGAGGTACTTGTAGAAGCCTTCGACGCCAAACCGGAAGCCGGGGATCGGGTCGTACTCCCAGCCCGCACCGACGTGGACCGCCTGAATCGGATCGAGCTCGGGGTTTCCGATGCTGGCGTCCGACTCCTGAAACTCCGGCGGCTGGCTGAAGATGCCGACCCCGAACTTGACCCGCATGTCCGGACGCACGGTGAAGATGGTCGTCACCCGTGGGTCGACCACAAAGGCGTCGACGTCGCCAAAATAGTCCACTCGAAGGCCCAGGATGAGCTCGGTGAACTTGCCGAGCCGAAGGTCCGATTCGAGATAGACGCCGGGCCGGTAGATGGTCGTATTCAGGTCGGCGAACACCTGCTCCTGGCCGGCGAGCGAACCCTGCTGGCTTCCTCCTCCTTCCTGCGCGGTCGGCTGGGGGCCGACGTAGGTCAAGTCCACGGGGCTAATGAAGACGTCGAGGCCCGCGATCAGTCGGACCCGTTCGGTCACCTGGTACCGCCACTCGGCGCGGCCGTAAGTCTGAAGGAACGTGCCTTCGAGCCTGAACTCGTTGCCCAAGCCAAACGCGATCTTGCTGGGACCGATGTTGAACGCCAGCTCCTGGTCGACCTTGTCCCCGACCCGGCGCCTCCAGTCGATCTGGTTGTTGTAGAAGCTCGTCGCAAACTGCGTGTTGCCGCGGATGGCCGGATCGTCGCCACCGGCCTCTTCCAAGATCAGCTCCAGCCGGTCGCTCGAGCCGTACGCCGAGATGCGGATTCGGTCGCGCTTGGTCGGTGCGAACTTGAGCTTGAACTGGTAGTCGATGTAGACGGGCGCCTGCCGGATGCCGATGTCGTCCGGCAGCACCGCCGGCAGGATGAGGTCGATCAGGCTTCGCCGAAGGCCGCCTGAAATGCTGATCTTGTCGGTGATGGGGCCTTCGAGCGTCACGAAGGTGTCGATGATCGAGAACTCCGCGACGCCGTGGATCTTGTCCTGGGCGGGGTCCCTGGTGGTAACCTCCAAGATACCGCCGGTGCGGCGGCCGTACCGCACCGAGAAGTTCCCGGGGTAGAAGTCGATCTTCTCGAGCTGATACGAGTTGTAGACGCTGGTGAGGCCCCCGAAGTGGTAGATTAGCGGGACGGGGATGCCGTCGATGAACGACTCGCTGTCCTGCGGCGCCGAACCGCGAACGATGAGCAAACCGATTCCGAACGGAGGCCTCGCGACGCCGGGAAGGAGCTCGACCGCGCGAAGCGCATCACCGCGCGTGCCCGGGATGCGCGTGAGCTCTTCTCTATCGATCGTGCGCTTGATGACCTCGCGTGGCGGCGCATCGATCACACCGGTTTCGCCATAGCCCCGGTACGCCGATCTCTTTTTTGCCCCGAGCCGGTAGATGACCTCGGTGACCTGCCCGGCCGCGAGCTCCTCCTCGGCTTCGAGGTCGCCGTATTCGCCGCCTAGAATCGTGATCTCGTACTTCCCGGGTTCGAGATCCGTCGCGATGAAGGTCCCGTCTGGTCCCGAAACCAGGTCTCGGACGAGCTCGCCTCGCTCGTTGGCAATCTCGATGCCAACCGAGCCCGCGGCGCTGTCGTCTTCGGCGAGCAGAACGGTGCCCGAAAGCCAGCCGGTCGTGATCTCCTCGGGCGGCGCCTTGAGCTCGAATACGTATCGGTAGCGAATGCGCGCGGCGATGGGCTCCCAGTCGGTGCGTGCCGGCTCGAAGACAAACTGGCGGGCGGCCGCAACGGCGGCTTCGTCGAAGGCCTCTCCGGCCGAGTGCGCCACGTTCACCTCGGTGACCCGCCCATCTTTGCCCACGACGATGTCGAGCTCGACGGCCGTCTCCTCGGGCTCTTCGCCCTCGATCTCGGGGTAAGCAGCCTCGACGAAGCGAATGAGCTTCGGCGGCGTGATTAGCGGCTTGTTCTCGGACTCGGCAGCCGATTTCGGCTCACGTTGGCCCTGCGCACTGCTCGCGAGGATCCAAACGACCAAGAACGCGCCGACCAAGCGAAGCACGGAGGCAGCATACGAAGGGCCCGGAGGTCACACAAACGGAAGGGCCGCGGACTGTCCTGGACAGCCCGGGTGGTTCTCGTGAAAGCGCGGGTAGCCCTGCCTCGGGCGATGACATCTGGTCTTCCGCAATTAAGGTGCCCCGACCGCGTGCTCGCGCAGCCGGGGCTGGGTGGGTGTTGGAGATCGGACGATCTTGGAGAGGCTGTGGTTGGACAGTGCGACCGTAGGCGATCGTGGAGCCACGCGGGGTGCCGACATGATGCACAATCCATGACAGGGGGGCGCTGCGATCTTCGCCGGAGAAACCGTGTGACTCCGGGCGCTTGGCGGGGTGGAGAGTGTCCCCGCGTCGTCGCCCGGCTGTCACGCGACTGTCACACGGTGGGCTCAGAGTCGGGGCGATTGGAGCGAATACATTGAGAAAAGCGTATCAAAATCACTTGGTTGCTGCGGTTCTCGCGGCAGGCCTCCTCGCGTCCTCGTGCACCTCCGGAAAGAGCGGGCAAGAAGCTGATGGATCCAAGGAAACCGCGCGGACGCGACGGAGCTCGACGCTGACGATCAAAGGCTCCGACACGATGGTGATCTTGGCTCAGAACTGGGCGCAGGCCTTCATGAAGGCCAACCCGGGCAAGGTGATCCAGGTTTCCGGCGGTGGGTCCGGAACCGGCATGGCGGCGCTGATCAACGGCACCGCGGACCTCGCGAATGCCAGCCGGCCGATCAAAGACAAGGAGCGCAAGCAGCTCGCCAAGCGCCGCAGCGCAGAGGTCGAGGAATTCCGCGTCGCCCTCGACGCGCTCGCCGTCTATGTGCCAGCGTCGAACAAAATCGAATCGCTCACAATCCCTCAGCTCAAGGGCATCTTCCGGGGCAAGACCACGAACTGGAAAGATGTGGGCGGCGAAGACAAGCCCATCGTCCTCTACAGCCGTGAGAACAGCTCGGGCACGTACGCGTACTTCAAGGAGCACGTACTCGAGGGCGAAGATTTCGCCGCGACGGCTCAAACGCTGCCGGGCACCGCAGCGGTGATCAACGCGGTCAGCAAGGATGCGGGCGGCATCGGGTACGGCGGCATCGCCTATGCCGAAGGCGTCCGCACGGTGAAGGTTGCGCCGGCCGGTGGTCAGCCCGTCGAGCCCACGATGGAGAACGCCACGAGCGGCAAGTATCCGCTTTCCCGCTTTCTCAACATTTACAGCGCCGGCAAGGCCAGCGGAATCGCAAAGGAATACCTGGATTTCGTGCTTTCCGACGATGGTCAGAACATCGTCGAAGGCGTGGGCTATTACCCGCTTCCAAAGGAAGCCTCCGCGGCGGCAGAGTGACCGAGCAGGTGCTTCAAGCAGGTGAACACACGAGCGTCGCGAAGACCCAGACGCGCATCAGCGTTCCCCCGCAGCGCGCCAAGTCCAAGTTGGCAGGCTCGTTTCACACACCGCTGTGGCACCGCTTGGCGGAGCGCCTAATCGCCATTCTCGCATTGACTGCGGTCTTGGCGATCGCGCTCATCTTCATTTTCATCGCGCGTGAAGCGGTTCCGATGCTCTGGGAAGCGGAGTTTGCCGACGAGGTGCAGATGCGCGACCTCTTTTTCGCGAAAGAATGGAGAGGCTACGACGAGCCGGTGTTCATTTGGCAGCCGGTGGGCGAGCCAGCGAAGTTCAACGTGGTGCCGCTCTTCATCGGGTCGTTGAAGGTGACCTTGCTCGCAATGCTGATGAGCGTCCCACTCGGCATCGGCTGCGCGATGTTCGTTGCGCTCTATGCCCCGCGAGCGGTCCGTGAAGTCGTCAAACCGATCATCGAGCTCTTGGCGGGCATCCCATCGGTCGTGCTCGGCTTTTTTGCACTCATGGTGCTCGCGTCCTGGGCCCAGGCGACCTTTGGGTTTCACTTTCGGTTGAATGCCGTTGTGGCCGCGATGGGCTTGGCGCTCACCATCGTGCCGGTGATCTTCACCATCTCCGAGGACGCGATCCAAAGCGTGCCGAGCACCTTGACGGAGGCAGCCCTCGCGCTCGGAGCCCGCAAATATCAGGTCGCGCTTCGTGTCGTGCTCCCTGCCGCGATTCCCGGAATCGCCGCTGGCGTGGTCCTGGGATTCGGCCGCGCCATCGGCGAGACGATGATCGTGCTGATGGCCTCGGGCAACGCCGCGATCATGGAGCTCTTCGACTTCAGCACCAGCGTGCGCACGGTCACCGCAACGATCGCCGCCGAGCTCGGTGAAGTCGCACAGGGCGACCCGCACTGGCGCGTGCTCTTTTTGCTCGGTGTGATGCTCTTCGCCGTGACCTTCGTCCTCAACATTCTCGGCGACCTTTTCATCCAGCGACTGCAGAAGAAGCTGACGGCGTCATGAGGTACACAAAGAAAGACTGGCTGCTTGCAGGGCTGACGGGTGTCTCGCTCCTGGTCGTTCTGTCACTGCTGGCGGTGCTGCTCGGGCAGATCGTCTGGCACGGAGCACCCGTCATCTCTGCCGAGTTCCTCACGCAGAGCCCGGGCGCCGACATGGTCAGCGGCGGAATTTGGCCGGCGATCTACGGCACCGTGTTCATGACCCTGCTGATGACGATCGCGGGCGTGCCTGTCGGCATCGCTACAGCGATCTACCTGAGTGAGTACGCGCCCCCCCGATCGCGCATCGCCAAGATTGTCCGCATCGCGGTGAACAACTTGGCGGGGGTTCCTTCCATCGTATTTGGTCTGTTTGGGCTTGGGTTCTTCATCATTTTCGTCGGCGGCAGCATGGACGCGCTCCTCTATGACGACACGACGCCCGTCTGGGGAAAGCCCTCGATCCTCTGGGCCTCGCTCACCCTCGCGGTGCTGACCCTGCCCGTCGTGATCGTGACGACCGAAGAGGCGCTGAGAACCGTGCCTCAGGAGTTCCGCGACGCGTCGCTGGCCCTCGGCGCGACGCGCTTCCAGACGGTCTACAAGATCGTCCTTCCCAATGCGAAAGGCGGCATCCTGACCGGCGTGATCCTCGCCGTGAGCCGTGGCGCTGGCGAAGTTGCACCCATCATCTTCTGTGGCGCGGCCAACTTTCTGCCGTACCTGCCGACAGACCTTCGCGACATGTTCATGCACCTCGGCTATCACGTCTACGCCCTGGCGACGCAATCACCGAATGTCGACGCCGCGAGGCCGACCCTCTTCGGCACTGTGCTCGTCTTGCTCGTACTCACGTTCTCGCTCAACCTGCTTGCCGTGATTATTCGAGCCCGCTCGCGCGCAGCCCTTCGATCATGAACAAGCTCAAAGAAGCGGCCGCTGAAGCCCCGAACGACGTGAAGATGGAGACACGGGGGGTCAATGTCTACTACGGGGACAATCACGCCATTCGGAACGTCGACTTCGACATCACCGACCGGAGCGTGACCGCACTGATCGGTCCCTCTGGATGCGGCAAGAGCACCTACCTGCGCGCGCTCAACCGCATGAATGACACGATCGACAGCTGCAGAGTCGAGGGGCGCATTCTGCTCGATGGCGAGAACATCTACGACCGGAGCGTCGACCCGGTGGAGGTCCGCCGCAGAGTCGGCATGGTCTTCCAGAAGTCGAATCCGTTTCCGAAATCGATCTTCGACAACGTCGCCTTTGGGCTCCGAATCGGAGGCGAAAAGGACAAGGACGTGATTGCGGAGCGCGTCGAGGAGTCCCTCAAGGGGGCAGCGCTCTGGGATGAGGTGAAGGACCGGCTCCAGAGCTCGGCGCTCGGGCTCTCAGGCGGCCAACAGCAGCGCCTCTGCATCGCGCGCTGTCTGGCGGTCTGGCCGGAGGTGATCCTGATGGATGAGCCTGCGTCCGCGCTCGACCCGATCGCGACAGCGAAAATCGAGGAGCTGATCCGCGAGCTGCGCGAAAATTACACGATCGTGATCGTCACGCACTCGATGCAGCAAGCCGCCCGAGTCAGCGATTTCACGGCGTTTTTTTACATGGGAGAGCTCATTGAGCACGGCAAAACGGAGAACATGTTCACCCGCCCCACCAGAAAGCGTACGGAGGAGTATATTTCCGGTAGGTTTGGATAATGGCGCGCACTAGCCGACCCTTGCGCACTCACACGCATCAAGAGTTCGAGGCGGAGCTGCGCAATCTCAAGGATCGACTGCTCGCCATGGGCGGTCGGTGCGAACAAATGATCAGCGGTGCGGTGCGCGCGTTCGAGGACCGTGACGTGGGCCTGGCCAACGAAGTCATGCAGGCCGACCATCTGATGAACGAAGACGAGGTTGAGGTCGACGACCTCGCGGTGCGTATTCTGGCTCTACGGCAGCCGGTCGGCCGTGACCTGCGCTTCGCCGTCGCCGCCGTCAAGGCAACGACCGACCTCGAGCGTATCGGTGACGAGGCCGTCAACATTGCGGAGCGCGCAATGGAGATGGACCCCGCCGACGGTCTGAGCCCCCCGGGCTCCAAGCTCCCGGATATGGCGCAACGCGCCCGCGCAATGCTTCGCGATGCACTCAACGCGCTGGTCGAAGAGAACCCGGGCAAGGCACGCGATGTCTTTCAGCAGGACGACGCGGTCGACGACATCTACGGCGAAGTCATGGGGCTCTGCCTCGAGTACATGAAGGAAGATCCATCTCGTATTCCGGACGGCATGCGGATCTGCAACTGTGCGAAGTACCTCGAGCGAATCGCCGATCACGCGACCAACATCGCCGAGATGGTGATCTTCATGGTCGACGGGCGAGACGTCCGACACGGCAGTCACGGCGCCTGAGCGCGGCCTCAGCGATAGCCGGTCGGTGGGTAGACTTCGTCGGGCGGCGCGCAGCCGAAGATCCTGCCGGTGACGACCGTCGTCATGCCATCTTCCAGATCGAGGTGCGCCGATTCGAGGAGAATGTGCGTTGCGCCACGCTCGGCGGCCTGCTCGAGCGCGTCTTCTCGGGCGTGCGCGGCGTCGCCGCCGGCGCCTTCGACGACTCCCAGCTTCTCGCAGCGCGGCTTGGTGTTCACGATCCGGACGTCCGCCGCGGTCTCGGTGCTCGCGGGCTTGCAAGCCGGCGCTGAGTAGCAGAGGAACACGAGCCAGGCGGAGGCTAGGCGGCTCAACTTAGAGCGACGCCTGGAGTTGCAGACGGACGACTGTGGAGCCTTCGCCGAAGGTGTCTTCCCAAAGCTGCGAGACATCGGCCTGAATCTTGAACGGGTGGCGAGCGAAATAGTAGCTCACGGAGAAGGTGGTCCCGTACTGGTCGGTCAAGCTGGTGGCTCCCCTCTTCGAGTTGGCCTTGATCAGCGCGCCGCGGGCCGCAAACTCGAAGCCGGTGTGGGGAACGAGATAGCCGGCCTGGAGCATCCAGCCGATTCCATTGCGCGGGGCGGTCGGAAGATCTGGGTCGTAGTCGGGATCCGTTGGCGCAATGTTGCCGACATTCCGCTGGCCCGTTCGAAACGCGAGCTCGCTGATCGCCGAGAAGCCGCGCACCTTGAAGATCGCGTCCACGTAGACGAAATGATAGTCCGTCGTGCCACCGTCCGCGAAGGGTACACCGACCATGCCACGGTTGCGGTCCGCGTTTTGGAAAAACGAGTACGTGGCGCCGATCGCGAGGCGCGGCTTGGTTCGAGCGAAATCCACCTCGCTGTAGTCTCGAAAGATCCCCAGCGGCAGGTACTCGATACGAGCCAGGTAGACCATTGAGAAGTCCTTAAACTGCGGGTTGTTGAGGCCGTTGCCGGATGAAATGCCCAGTACGTAGCGCATCTTGTTCTTCCCGAGGAAGTCGCGGGATCGGATGTCGATGCCGATGTCACGATCGAGCGAGAACTCCGAGTTGACCTGAGATCGGTCGACCATCTCAAGGTTGCCCGAGGAGATCACGCGCGTGCGGTTCGACGAGATCTTGTACTGCCCGACACGAACTTGGATGTCGCGGTTCTTGGTGAAGTCGAGGTAGTAGTCGAGGACGACGTTGTCTTTGCGAAGCGGGTCGATCTCGAGCTTGTATTGGTTGTGCTTTCCGAAAGCGTGGCCCTGGAACACGAAGCGCGCGCGCCGAAGCCGAAAGTCCTGCAGATTGGCTTCAGGCTCGTCGCCTTCATTGGTCCCCAGGTCCTCATCATGGGCGTAGGTGTAGAGCATCTGCACCCGGACTCGAATGCGAAGCTGGAACTTGTCGTCCGCGCTGTTGATCTCGACGCCCTTGCCCGGCCTGAACTTGATGTCTCCACGGTCGACGATGTGGTCGCCCATCAGCTCGTCTTCGCCCTTGGGGTGGAGCTCCTCGCCTGGGACGTCACGCCGAACCCGTTCCTCGGCGGCCGCTTCCTGGTCGGTCTCGGAGCTTGGGTCGTACTTCCGCATTTCTGCGTCGGGCGGCGGAACCACGATCACCGTCGTCCCTTCCGGTGTCTCGGCTTGCTCGAGCGCCTGCTCGACGGCTTCCTGCTGTTTCGGCGGAAGGTCCTCGATCATCTCTTTGGTGGAAACCTCGGGTTTCTCCTCGGAAACGGGTGCGTCTTCGGCCAGGACGGGGCTAACGACGCTCAGGGCCAGGAGGAATAGGAGGGCCAGCAAAGCGTGACAAATGAAGCGGGTTGATGTCATTTGCCCGCGTGTTACGCGCCGAACGTGTCAGCTTGGTGACACGCCTGTGTCGCTCTTGGGGCTATCTGCACGGGGTACGCTGAGCTGGAATCGGGTCCAACCATCACTGCTATCGACGTTGATCTCACCGCCGATTTTCGACACTAGATGCTTCACAATCGACAGCCCGAGGCCCGTGCCGCCGAGCTCGCGAGACCGGCCCGCATCGACTCGGTAGAAGCGCTCGAAGACACGGGGAAGGTGCTTTCTGGGAACCCCGGGCCCCGTGTTGGCAACCTCGATGAACACATCTTCCCCTTCGGGGGCAACCTCGACCCGGACCTCTCCCCCTTCGGGCGTGTACTTGATCGCATTGTCGACGAGGTTGACCAGCACCTGCTCGAGTGCACGCTCCTCTGCCAGAACTGGAGGCGCATCGTCCAAACCCACGCAGATGACTTTCAAGCCCTTTGCCTTCGACTGGGACTCGAGCCCCCGAACGACTTGGCCAAGCACGGCTCCGGCGCCAACGGGCTCTAAGTCGAGCTCCAACTCTTCGCCTTCGAAGCGGCTCAGGTCAGCGAGGTCGTCGATCAGCGCCTGAAGGCGCCGCGCGTGCCTGAGAATGACATCGAGAAAGCCCTTGGCCGACTCTGGATCGCGTATGGCTCCGTCTCGCAGAGTCTCGGCAAATCCTCGAATCGCGGTGAGGGGGGTGCGGAGCTCGTGACCAGCATTGGCGACGAAGTCTCTTCGAACCCGATCCGCTTCCCGCTCGGCGGTGATGTCGTAGAAGACTGCGACGATGCCCTGGTGATTCCGAAGCGGCGAGACGGATGCGCGAAGGATGCGACGTCCGCCCTCCCGCAAGCCGTCGAGCTCGATCTCGAGCACTCCGGAAAAGCCTTGCTGCGCGTCTTCGACCGCTCGACGAAATTCGGGATGCCGGATCGCCTCGACCGCCGTCTTGCCCTCGGGGTCGAAGCCGATCAGGTCAGCCAGCACTTCGTTGCTGAGCGTGATGTGACCGTCCGCGTCGGTGACCATGACGGCTTCGGCCATGGCGTCCAGAATCGTCCGCAAGCGATCTTTCCGGCTCCGCTTCTTCTTTTCGCTCATCGACAGCCCGTCCGCGAGTGCGTCGAGTGAGCGCCCTAGAGCTCCGATGGCGCCTGGGCGCTGAAGGCGAGCCCGCGTGCCGTAGTCCCGCGCCGAGAGCGCGTCGACCAGCTTCTGCAGGCGCAGCAAATCCCGGGCGTCGCCGCGTGCCGCCATCCAAGAGAAGAGGCCGGCGAGCGCTAGGCCTGCCAAAAGCACCGGCCAGACTGGCACGTTGGGGGCGGCGCTGCGCCAAATCGCATACAAGACGGCCATCATCAGCGCGATCGCCCCGCCCAGCAGCGTGTAACGTCGAATCACGAAGGGAGAATACGCGGGCTTGGGCCCCTCACCAACCTAGGATTTGAGCGCCCGGTAGCCTACGCCTCGAACGGTCTCGATGTGCGCGGCGCCTGCACCTAGCTTCTCCCGAAGCCTTTTGACGTGCGTGTCGACAGTGCGCGTCTCGACCTTGGGCGAATAACCCCAGACCCGCTCGAGAAGTGCGTCCCGAGACTGGACGCGTCCTGCGCGGCTCGCCAAGTCGAGAAGCAAGCGAAACTCGAGCGCGGTCAGGAGAATCTCCTCGCCTTCCACCTCGACTCGATGGGCCGGAACGTCGATCACGAGGTTGCCAAGCGCGATCACCTGAGGGCCAGCCACTTCGGCGGCGGGGATCGTTCGACGAAGAATCGCCTCCACTCTCAGTACGAGCTCTCGTGGGCTGAACGGCTTCGAGACGTAGTCGTCGGCGCCCACTTCGAATCCAACGACGCGATCGACCTCGTCGGTTCGAGCCGTGAGCATGATCACCGGAACACGAACCGTTTGGGCGCTTCGTCGCAGTCGCCGGCACACTTCGAGGCCCGAGATGTCTGGCAACATCACGTCGAGCACGAGCAGGTCCGGCTGACTGCGCTGGATTTCGGCCAAGGCGGTTTTGCCGTCATGTACGACGGTGACGTCGTGACCGGCGCCTCGAAGGTTGATTGCCACCAACTCGGCCAGGTCGGTCTCGTCCTCTACGACTAGGATTCGCGAACCCATACTCAGTTGCCAGAAGCCTGCTCACCCCTCGTGACGTCCCGGTGAAGGACGCGTTCCAAGCGAGCAGCCCCGAGTCTACACCGCCTCGGCCGGGCCACAACGCAGATCGACCCCAAATTGCGGGAGATTATGCCCATGGGACTTATCGTTTGAGCTGGGAAAGAAGGGATGAGAAGGTTGGCCGCGAGGTGCCATGAGAATACCACTTGCCAACCTGCTTGCGCGCAATCCCTTGCCCAAAGTGGGCGACCTGATGACCGAGGTGATCCGGACCAGCGACCGCGTTCGCGAGCTGATCGAGCTGCTGTCCGCCGGCGACCAGGCAGGCGTCGAACGCGTTGCCAAAGAGATCAGCACGATGGAAGGGAAGGCAGACGACGCGAAGAACGCGGCCCGCTCGAAGATGCCGGTCCGCTTGCTGATGCCGGTGGATCGCCGTGACGTGCTCAAGCTCATCAGCCAGATCGACGCCATTGCAGACTGCGCGGAGGATGTAGGCGTGCTTCTGACGATTCGCCCGCTGACCGTGCCCGAAGACATGAAGCCCGTTCTCGAGCTTTTCGTCGATCGGGTCTTGGGGACGATTCGCGAGGCGTCAAAGCTCATCGACCTGATCGACGACTTGGTCGAGTCCGGGTTCTCGGGACCGCCGGCGGAGCAGGTGCTGGAGCAAGCGGCAATCCTTGGCCGCGCCGAGCACGAGGCCGACAAGATTCAAGATCAATGCGCCAAGGTTCTCTTCAAGGAAGAGGACTCCATGCCGCCGGCGGCGGTATTCATGTGGACCAAGGTCCTCAACAAGATTGGCGACATGGCCAATCACGCGGAGAACGTAGGGGATCAGTTCAGGCTTTTCGTAGCCGGCTAGGCCAAATTCGATGGAGCCAACCACGATCGTCCTGGCCGTTGCGGCCGTCGTAGGTCTCTATATGGCCTGGAACATCGGAGCCAACGACGTGGCGAACGCCATGGGCACGTCGGTCGGCTCGGGTGCGCTGACGATCCGGCGCGCGATCATCGTCGCGGCGATCTTCGAGTTTGGCGGCGCCATGCTGGTGGGTGGGACTGTCACTCAGACCATCCGCAAAGGCATCGTCGATCTCGACGCGCTCGGCGGGGATCCCATGGTGATCGCGGTGGGAATGACCTGTTGCCTGCTCGCCGCTGCGATTTGGCTCAACATCGCGACCTACGTTGGCTGGCCGGTGTCCACGACGCACAGCATCGTTGGCGCAGTGGTTGGTTTCGGCCTGGTTGGCGGCGGCTTCAACGCGGTGAACTGGGGTGTGATGGGCAAGATCGCCGCGAGCTGGGTTGTCTCCCCGCTGATGGGTGGGCTGCTCGGATATTTCGGCTTCGTGTTCATCAAGCGACGGATCTTGAATGTCGACCGGCCTCTATTAGCCCTTCGCGGCTGGGGGCCGATCATGATCTTTCCCATTTTTTCGATCCTGGCGCTCAGCGTGCTGTTCAAGGGGCTCAAGCCGCTCAAGCTCGACCTGGCGCTTGGGCCCTCGTTCGGGATCGCCATGGCGGTGGGCCTGCTGGCGAGCTTCGTGTCGGTGCCGCTGCTACGCCGGGCTACAAAGCTGGCGTCGCAGGACAGGGCCGATCGCACGCATCGCGCCGAGCGGGTGTTCCTGGTGCTTCAAGTCCTGACGGCCTGCTTCGTGGCCTTCGCGCACGGCAGCAACGACGTGGCGAACGCCGTTGGCCCGATGGCGGCCGTGTACGGGGCCACCAGCGGCGACCTCGCGGCCAAGGTTGCAGTGCCTCACCGGGTGCTCCTGATCGGTGCAGTGGGTATCGTCATCGGCCTCGCGACCTACGGCTACAAGATCATGGCGACGATCGGAAAGAAAATCACGGAGCTCACGCCATCACGGGGTTTTGCAGCCGAGTTCGGAGCAGCGACCACGATCGTATTGGCGAGCAAGCTCGGGCTGCCGGTGAGCACGACCCACACCCTGGTGGGCGCCGTCATTGGTGTTGGCCTCGCGCGCGGCATCGGCGCCATCAACATGAAAGTCGTGTCCGGGATCGTCGCCAGCTGGTTCATCACCGTGCCCTTCACCGCCCTTTTGGCAGCCGGTCTATTCCTGATCGGCAGGCTCTGGCTGAACTAGTGGCCGCCCCGGGGCGCACGCGCTAAGCACGGCCCATGGCTCTGTCAGTCGGCATCGTCGGCCTGCCCAACGTCGGCAAGTCGACGCTTTTCAACGCGCTTTCCGAGAAGCAGGCGGAAGCAGCGAACTACGCGTTTTGCACCATCGACCCGAACGTCGGGATCGTCCCGGTTCCCGACCCACGCTTCGACGAGCTGGTCTCGCTGTACGGCCCGAAGAAAGTGGTGCCGGCGAGCGTCGAGTTCGTCGACATCGCAGGCCTGGTGAAGGGCGCCTCCAAGGGCGAGGGAAAGGGCAACGCCTTCTTGAGCAACATTCGGGATGCCGATGCGGTGGCGCATGTGGTTCGTTGTTTCGAGGACGAGAACGTCCTCCATGTCGACAACCGCGTCGACCCCCTCGCCGACATCGAGACCATCGAAACCGAGCTGATTCTCAAGGACCTGGAAACCGTTCAAAAGCGTCTCGACAAAGCCGAGCGTGCCGCGAAAGGCCACGATGCGTTTGAAAAGAAGGCGCTCGAGGTCTGCAGGCGCCTCGCGGAATCGCTCAACGAGGGAGAGCCGGCGAGGGCGACCGCACCGAACGACGAGGACGAAGCGCTGGTGATCCGCGACATGTTTCTACTCACGAACAAGCCTTCGTTTTTCGTCGCCAACGTAAAAGACGAGCAGCTCACCGACATCGACGCGGACCCACTCGTCGCTCAGGTCCAGAAGCTCGGCAACGAGCGCGGCGTCCCGGTTGTCGTGATCAGCGCGGAAATCGAATCGGAGATCATGCAGCTTGCCGAAAGCGAGCGCGCGGAGTTCATCGAGTCGCTCGGCCTCGATGAGCCGGGGCTGCACAAGGTGATTCGAACCGGGTACACGACGCTGGACCTCATCACGTACTTCACCGCGGGCGAGCCCGAGGTCCACGCTTGGACCATCGACCGGGGCACCAAAGCGCCGCAGGCGGCGGGCAAGATCCACACTGACTTCGAACGTGGTTTCATCCGCGCCGAGGTCATGAAGTGCAAAGACCTGTTCGAGCTCGGCTCGGAGCAGGCCGTGAAAGCCGCCGGCAGGCTCGGCGTCGAAGGCAAAGATTACGTCGTGCAGGATGGCGACATCATGCACTTCCGCTTCAACATCTAGAGCTCGTCGGGATAGGCCCTGAACCCGGTGATCGGGCCGCAGTCGGTCTCGAACACCGCCACGCCATCCTCGTCCACGCCCATCGCCTGGTTGTTGATGCCGCTTGCGCCGATCTTCAGATTCGCATCGGTGTACGCGAGGAAATCGCACATCTCGCCGTACTGGAGCCCGCGTCGCAGGGTCTCGTCGGTGTTGTTGATGAAGCCGCACTCCGAGCGCAGGCGAGGCGCGCTGCGGTTGTTCATCGGAGGGTCGATGATCGAACCGATCGGCTCGCCGATCTTGTTTTTGATGTCGAACACCGTTTCCATGCTCCCGTCCTCTTGAACGAAGCTCAGATTGAACGCGCTGCCCCACTGGTGGTAGTGGCCGAGCACGTAGTAGATGTTGTAGTCGACCGTGTCCTTGCCGAGGTGCTGTTGAAACGACTCGGTGAGGTCGCACATCATCGAGGTCCGTGACCGGGTCGGAACCCCAGCGACCGCCGGCGGAATCGCCAGGTCCCCAATGGCAAAGCTGAACGGCGTGAGTCGAATCTGGACCTCTTCGGCGGGCGCGGCCTCGACGTCCATCGTCATCGAGGTCTCGAGAGGCCCGGCGGTGATGTTCAGAAGGTGGGTGCTCCCTACGATCACGCTGCGCGGAGGAATCTCGAGCGCCGAGCCTTTCGGGAACGCCTGAAGCTCGTCCAAGGCCTGGGTCGACTGAGCGAAGAACACGCCGCCGGCCGCGGCCGCCAAGTACTCGCGGAAACCCCGGTCGCTGCACCGCCACGTGCCGCCGAGCTGGGCGTCCGGTCCTTCCACGGCTTCGTTCGGAGGGTACGCGGCCTCGGGGACGAAGAACCAGTTGGAGTGATGCCAGCCCCCTTCGTTGGTCTGGCGAACCTTGGTCACGTAAAGCGGCTCTTCATTGCCAAGCACCCAACTTTGACAAACATCCGTGGTCTCATCGGCGCGCTCGAGCATCTGGGGCTCGTAGGTGTGGCTCAGGGTCGTGGTGAACGCGCCGCCGCTGCCCGCGGTTCCGCCAGCGCCAGCGGTTCCGGACAAACCAGGCGTGCTGCTGTCGCCACAGCCGAGAAGGAAGAGAGTGAGAATCGTTGATAGAGCTATCGGGCGCATGGGCTTAAGGTTCCTTATCAGCGGGATTTGGGCAAGCGGACGGTCGTCTCGTTCCACGGGGAGCAGGCCAACCATCAAAGTCTCGTGATTTCAGGTGTCTAGAGAACGTTCACCTCGATCAGCATGTATTCGTTCTGACCGTGGTTATCGACGTGAAAGAGCAGCGGCGTCCCCGCCGGGTAGTCTTTGGGCGCGGTCCAAATCGCGTCCGGGAACTCGAAGTCGGTCGGTAGCGTCACACTGTAGTCGAGCACCTGCTCGTCGCCGATGACGAAGGCGATGTGCGCCTCGCCCGGAACCGGCGCGGTCAACTGCGAGTGGCGTGCCCGGACCTCGACTCGATCGCCGGCTCGGATTGCGCGCAGCGACGGCTGTTCGAGCGTGATCCAGTTGCAGAGCGGCACCCGATCGTCGGGCATCCTCGTGTAGACCGAGAGCACCGTGAATGGGTCGAGGCATTCCGGCACGAACGCGGCAATGCAGGTCGAGTTCAGCGCGAAGTCCACGCACTCGCCTTCCGGCCAAGGGTACTCGGGGCAGTCGATGGGCTGGAGCTCACACTGCGAGCCCGCCGGCGGAGGACCAAAGAATTCGTTGCCCTTAGTGGTCGGCGCCCACAGCGTATTGTCAACGAGTGGCCCCATGCCGCCGGTCCCGGCGCAAGATTCAGACGATTCGTACTGCGCGATGCACTCCGTGCGATCTTGGAGGGGGCATCGGGTTTCGCAGTAACGATCCGCCTCGGCGAACTGGCGACACGCCGCACGGATGGCTTCGCC
>RCNF010000378.1_pt1 | contig 22399 bp, 20 predicted proteins | sample 2041311 | NCBI WGS metagenome assembly RCNF01 (sample SAMN09708228, study PRJNA481090) | Marine sediment metagenome, whole genome shotgun sequencing project. | biome: marine sediment; feature: ocean; material: sediment; isolation source: Sewage treatment plant 2 marine sediment (STP2) ... | reverse complement strand
CATTGTTGAAACTATGATTGCCTTCAGTGATGGCGATATTCTATCCGACCCGGGGCAAGATGCCGCCCCCGACTCGGGGCAGGACAGCACTCCCGTCCCAGCATCAGCTACAGCAACAGCTACTCTGGAGAACACTGACACACCAACACTAACTCCTACTATCACTGAGACTCCCACACCTGAGGCTGCAATGGTTTATGTATCTCAGAATACCAACTGCCGGGAGGGCCAAGGTACAGGATTCACATGGCTGACATCTTTAGAAGCGGGCGATGAAGCGGAAGCGATCGGCGTTGAGAATACTGGGGAATACCCCTACTGGTATATCCGGCGACCAGACCAGCCAAATTCATTCTGTTGGTTGTGGGGAAAATACGCCACGCCATCTGGCCCCTTTGAATCTCTACCGGTGTTTACGCCTATGCCAACACCTACTCCAGGATTTGATTTTCAAATCACATATGAAAAGCTTGAGGGACCTTGCTCAGGTGGATCCTTTTGGACTCAGTATAAGATCGAGAATATTGGTGCCTTCACATTGGAATCTTGGAGAACAAAAGCTGACGATCATACTGGGGGTTCTAATCCCCAGGAAAAGATTGATGATAAATTCCTCGCAATGTCTGGGTGTCCTGTGACTAGCCAGCAAAATGATCTAACTCCAGGTGAAGCCCATCATGTGATAGCGAAATTCGGCAGTGATCCTTCGGGTCATGATATAACGGTACGGATCAAGATCTGCCAGGCCAATGGTCTTAATGGGCCCTGTTTGACAAAAACATACAGCCACACACCTTGATCTCAGCGGTAGGATTCAATTAATAGTTCTTGAATCGCTGCTTCCGTCTCAGGGTAGGCGCCTTCCCCGATATGAACGTAGCGGATAACCCCTTGCTTGTCGATCAAGTATAGGGTAGGCCAATAGCGATTATTATAAGCGCGCCAGGTAACCCCCTCGTTATCCTGGGCTACTGGATATTCGATCTTCAGCTCTTTAATAGCTGACTTCAAATTATCCAGATCTTCCTCGTGAGAGAACTCGGGATAATGATTGCCGATTATTACCAGCCCCTGGTCCTGGTATTTGTTGTGCCATTCCCTCAACGAGGGAATCACGTTTCTGCAGTTAATTCAACCAAAAGTCCACATTTCCAGCAGCACAACCTGGCCGCGCAGATCAGCCAACCGAAGTGATTCTTCGGTGTTAATCCAGCTGGTGTTGGCCAGTTCCGGAGCTTGACCAAGACTCGCTAATTGAAGAGTGCTACCGAATATACTACCTTCTGGAAGAGCGCTGCAAGCAGTGGTAAACAATCCAAATAGCAGTATCAAGATCTTAAATTTCACTTTACCTCCCTGTTATCTCCAAAACAATCAGGTTTACTTTGACTAAAAGATGAGCTCTTACTTATGGTTCTTACTGGGCTGGCCATAATATCACCAGATAAGGTTACAATAAATAAGATACAGAACCAAAAAGGATAATACTATGACGATTGGTGTTGTAAATCTATCTCAAAAATTTTCTCTTATCAAAGAACAATGGGATCCTAAAATCATTGCCCAGTTGAACGATTATCATTTTAAGATTGCTAAAATTCAGGGAGAGTTTGTCTGGCACAGCCACCCAGAGACAGACGAAGTTTTCCTGGTTGTCGATGGCAAACTGACCATTTACCTCCGTGATGGAGAACTTCTTCTAGAGCCCGGAGAAATGTGTGTGATCCCAAGCGGGGTGGAGCATAAACCTGCAGCAGAAGAGGAATGCCAGATTCTGATGGTTGAACCGGCTGGAACAGTTAATACCGGCGACGCCGGTGGGGAGATGACGATCGAAGAAACCGCCTGGATTTGATTCCCTTCCATATTTTTAGTTGCGGAGACCCAGGATATTCTGGACAGCTAATATGATCAAAAGATTATTTACTCCCGGTATGTATCACGGTCGTGATAACCAAAAAGTATTTTTTGAGGGCTGGTATTACAAGATAATATCCGCTGACCAGAAACAGCGTTGGGCAGTTATTCCAGGGATTTTCCACCATCCCGATCCTGAGCGAGCCCATACTTTTATTCAGGTGTTGGACGGGATGACCAGCACGGTTGTATATCATCGTTTTCCCTTCGATGCTTTCCGAGCATCACATTCGAAATTTAATATCCAAGTCGACAGCAATTATTTCCACAGCCAGGGATTTTCTTTGAATTTGTCTGGAGAAGATCAACACATCCAGGGTGATTTGGAGTTTGGGGAGCTTCAACCCTGGCCGGTCAGTTTACTTTCTCCTGGGGTTATGGGTCCTTACCGATTTGCTCCCTTTATGCAGACTTACCACGGCATTCTCAGCCTGGACCATGAAATTAAGGGCAGTCTCAAGATCAATGATTCTAGTGTGGATTTTTCCGGAGGTCGTGGATATATTGAAAAAGATTGGGGAATAACATTTCCCCGGGCTTATATCTGGATGCAAAGCAACCATTTCCAGGAGAAAGGAGTATCGTTGACAGCGTCTGTGGCCACGATTCCCTGGTTGTCTGGCTGGTTCCGGGGTTTCCTGGTAGGACTATATGCAGAAGGAACCCTGTATCGTTTTACAACTTACCTGGGCTCGAAGATCAGCCAGCTGTCAGTGAATGATCGATTTATAACCTGGAGCCTGCTAGGAAGCAACAAATCAGACCCGGCAGCTGTATTTCCAGCATATGCAATGGAAATCAAGGCCCAAAAAGGGCAGGGAGGTTTATTATCATCACCCGAACTGGATGGAATGACTCCCCGCATCCTGGAAAGTTTAACGGGTGTAATTGAGGTTATATTAGCAGGTCTTGATAAGAACGGTAACAAGCGGGAGATCATTTACAATGGAAGCGGAAGCTGCGCCGGCCTGGAGATTGCTGGGACGGTAGAGGAAATTGCAGTTATAAACATGCTGGAGGAGCAGTGATTAATTTATCAGAATCTTGGAAAAAAACAATCCCAGCGGCTTGTGTGGGATTGCTGGCAGTTACAAACATGCCTAATCTGAAAGACCATCCTGATCTAAAATCTGCCAGAGAGGCACTCGAAGACGAATTGAGGTCCAGGTACAGCAGCATGGATCGTAGAATGCTGCGGGAAATCCCAGTTTTTGCAGCTTATGATGCTTTTTATCGACAATTCAAAAAGTCCTATCATGTCCAGCTCCAGTTGGAGTCCGTGGTGTTTAAAGATAAATCGATCTTTTCGCCCTCTGCCATAGTGGCCTGCATGTTCATGGCAGAGCTGGAAACTGGCTTATTGACAGCAGCCCATGATCTTACTGCCCTGGCGCTGCCCCTGGTAGCGGATGTAGCGGCGGGTAATGAAACCTACCAGCGGCTGGATGGTTCAGATCAGCAGCTTAAAGATGGAGATATGTATATCCGGGACCAGGAGGGCATCCTATCTTCTGTGATCTACGGCCCGGACCAGCGCACCCAGATCCGCCCGGACACCGACCAGGCCGTATTTACGACCTACGGACCACCTGGGATTAACAAAGCCCAGGTCCAGGAACAGTTGGAGATCCTGGAATCTTATCTAAAGATATTTGCTCCAGGTGCTGAGCGATCCTTACTGGTTGTGATTTAAAAGTATTGCTGTGGATCACTGGGGAGCCGTATGGTTGGGGACTTACAAGGGGACGTGCTCTGTTACCTGCCCTGAGCGAACTTCTCTAATTTGACCACCTGGCCTGTCCTTGCGGATTCATAAAGCGCCAGGGCTGTCCGGACATGATTTCTGGTTTCCTCCAAACTGATAGCAGGAGCGGTTCCATCAAGGATTGCCGCTTGCAAGTCTTCCACTTCACCCAGGTAAAGGGATTTTTTTTGCACTTTGATTTGCTTAGTTTTCCCCTTCCTGTCAGTCAAAAACAGCTGAAGCTCTTTTAGATTGTTAAAGGGACGTGTTAGATACATCCTTCCTTCGGTTCCGAGAATTTCCAGGAAGGTGTGATAGGGAGATTTGAATGAGCTGGAAAACTGAGCCAGAACTTCACCGACTGGTCCGCTGGAATAACCCATCTGACCGATAAAAACCTCATCCACTCCTGTTTCACCCGTCTGCTGGCAACCGAATACCCAGGAAGGAGGTCCTTCCATCAGAACCTGGGTAATAGTGATAGGATAAATACCGATATCCCAGAGGGACCCACCGCCAAATTCTGGGACCAGCCGCACATTAAGGTTACCTTCCCGGCGCTGTCTCGAAGGCATTCTGTAGGTAAATGCACTCCGGAGTAAAATGATATCTCCTAATTTTCCTGATTGGACCCAATCTCTGATCAGCTTGGTTTGCGGATGGTGCCGGTACATCAACGCCTCAGCCAAAACACATCCTGCTTCCTGGCTGGCATTGATCATTTTATCCACATCTTCCAGAGAGGTGGCAAATGGTTTTTCACAAAGTACGTGAACGCCAGCCTGTAAAGCTTTAATGGTCCATTCTGCATGGAGGTGATTGGGCAGAGAGATGTAGACAGCGTCAATCATTCCGCTGTCGAGCATTTCTTCGTAGCTGCCGAAAGTTGAGGGGATTTTCCACTTTTTGGCATATGTCTCCGCATTTTTCAGAGTTCGGCTGGCAACAGCTACTAACTTCCCCTTGGTAGATTCGCGAATTGCAGGAATCAGCCTTCGATTAATGTTTGCGGTTGAAAGTAAACCCCAACGGACAGATTGCATCATCAGCTCCTTTTTGTTGTACTAACTGTATTCTAAATGTTTTTCTTCCGACAGGTTAACCATATTCTTTCCAATAATTTGATCTTTGATGATTAATTCCTAGCCCTCTTGTTATAATAGAAAGTCATATTTGAGTATAAATAATGAAAACATCTAAACGAACATTAATTATTTTAGCCGCCGCAGTCTGGTATATCGGAGGGGTGATGCTCTTCCGTAGTGGTGTGGAGTTGATTAGAAATGCTATCGAACTCCGACCAGATGGTAATTGGCCCTGGCTGTCAATACTGGCTGGGTTAACCCTGGGAATCATACAAGCTTCTATGATCTTCACCCGCAGCTGCCGTAAAAATCTGCATCGAATTAATAATCTTGAGAATCCAAAAATCTGGCAGTTTTTTCGACCAGGATTTTTTCTTGCCCTGGTTATAATGATTTCTTCCGGAGTATTGCTGGATCACTGGGCTCGGGGAAATTATTTTTTCATACTGGCTGTGGCTGGATTGGATTTCGCGCTGACTGTCTCCTTATTAGGAAGCAGTTATGTCTTCTGGACCAGGGAAAAACCAGCCAGAGAGAAGAAATCATAGTTGGATAATCAGGGAATTGGAGCGTTCATTTCATGAAAGATCTAAAAACCTTCCGAAGGCAATGGAGTACAGGTCAGAAGAAGCTGAGAGGCATGTTAACTTCTGGAGATCAAGTTGATGATTCCAAGGAATTATTTTATTCCCTGCATGGGGTATTGCACAGCAAAGCAGTTTCAGATTCAGATTCCTGGTCGTATCCTGATCAAGTCTTCCTGGGAATCTCTCAAGACCAACTTCGGATTATTCCTGAAAATCACCAGCACTCCCTGGTCTGGATCCTCTGGCATATCAGCCGAATTGAAGATGTCACGATGAATATATTAGTTGCGGATGAAAGCCAGGTCTACCTTCAAGGGGATTGGATCCATAAACTTAATTCACCGATTCATCACACAGGAAATAACGTCGAAGACTCTGTTGTGATTGGATTGAGTCAACAGATGAATATTGATCAACTTATTACATACCGTAATCAAGTTGGTAAAAAGACGAGAAGGATTGTCTCTGTTCTGTCCAGGCAGGATTTAGCACAAAAAGTATCCCGGGCCCGGTTGGATCGGATCCTGACAGAGGGAGCGGTTTTAGAAAACTCGAATGATTTAATTGAGTACTGGAGCAAAAAGAAAATCTTCCAACTGCTGCTGATGCCACCCACCCGCCATGTATTGGTTCATCTTAATGAAGCCCACAACTTGCGAAAATCCCTGACAAACTAACCGTTATCGGGCGGCATAAATCAACAGCTTAAATAAACTGGGATCCGTTCTGGATTGGATTTTCTCAGAGGAATAAACTCAAAGGTAAATTATCCTAAAGAAGGATCCACCCATGACCACCATTCGATCGGCCTCATTACAGGATATTACGGGCTTATCCAATTTATCGACCCAGCTGGGATATGCTTGTCCTGTAGAAAAAATACAATTATTCTTGAAGGATATTAAACAAGATCCTGACCATGCTGTTTTTGTGGCGGAAAGTGATCAAGGAAAATTAGCGGGATACATCCATGTCTTTAAGACAAAACGTCTTTTTTGGGAACCGTTTGCTGAATTGGGTGGACTGGTAGTGGGAAAAATCTTCCAAGGGAAAGGGATCGGAAAAACACTTCTTACTGCATCGGAAGGGTGGGCTGAAGCCCAGGGATGTCAGGAATTGCGGGTGAGGAGTAATGTTCTCAGGGATAGAGCCCGTCCTTTCTACCTTGGAGCAGGGTATCAGGACTATAAAAAACAAACTGTATATCTCAAAGCCATTAGTATTGACCCCGAGGATTAAAATGAATGAAACCAGGCAGAATCCTTCCGGATTAACCAAAGATTCGGGTTGGCAGGTTGGCCTCCGGAAAACCATACCGTACCCGCATACGCGTGTTTGGGATCTACTCGTTTCTGAGGAAGGAATAAATACTTGGTTGGGTATTGGAAAACCAATTGAGATGAAAAAAGGAGTAAAGTACTTGCTGCAGAATGGCACCAGGGGAGAGATCAGGGTGATCATGCCTTTGTCGCACTTTCGGATAACCAGGCATCCAGTTGATGTTTCTTATACTAGAGCTTCCACGATTCAGGTCCGGGTCCTGGAGAAGGACGAAAGAACTACTCTGGTATTTCATGAGGAACATTTACCAAACCAAAAGGAACGGGGAAAGCGATGGACATATTTTAATGGAGTTATGGAAAAAATTACTGAATTACTTCAAGACTCCAAGTGAAGAATGCCCGCGACTTGACAAAGGGTTTCGGTTAATGTATAAAACCTTGTATTATAAATAAATATTTGAAGACACTGAAGAGGAATAGTAAACATCAGAAGTGACGGCCCAGAGAGTGAGTGGTGCTGAAAATCTCATCCGCACGAAGATGTTGAATGGACCTCGGAGTCGCAGGGCGAACGGGGTTTTCCTTAGTAGCCTGAGCCGGAGATGCCACCGTTATCAAGGTAAAAGATATAACCCCGGATTTTCCGGGCCGTATCTGACAAAGTGAGGCTGGCCATCAGGGCTGCAAATAATGAATTTACCCATCGCATCACCGGCGGGGTTTTTTGTTAAACCTGAGGTAAACCTAAGTTGGGTGGCACCGCGAGCGTTTTAAGCCCTCGTCCCATTGTGGATGAGGGTTTTTTGTATATATATAGACATCACTCGGAACAAATGGAGGAACGATGAATAAGAAAAGAATATTGACAGGGGATCGTCCAACCGGACCCCTGCACCTGGGACATTATATTGGCAGTCTGCAAAATCGGGTTAAATCCCAGCAGACCTACGACCCATTTTTTATTATTGCCGATATACATACCTTAACAACCCGGCCCGAGAAAGAGCATGTTGGGTTGTTGAAGGAATATATTTACCAGATTGTGTTGGACTACCTGGCAGTTGGGATTGACCCTGATAAGGCAACCATTTTTGTTCAGAGCAGTGTTCCCGGAATTTCAGAGTTGAATACACTGTTAGGCATGTTAGTTTCAGCTCCCAGGCTAGAAAGAATTCCTTCATTGAAGGAAATGGCAAGAGCGGAAGGATTGGATACGATGTCCTTTGGTTTGCTTGGCTATCCAGTATTGATGGCTGCGGATATTTTACTTCCGCGGGCTAATCTGGTTCCGGTGGGAACTGACAACCAGGGCAATGTTGAATTAGCGAGGGAGGTAGCCCGCCGATTTAATTATCTTTATGGGGAAGTCTTTCCAATTCCCGAGATTGAGGTAGAAGAGACATTAATTGGAACAGATGGGCAGGCCAAAATGAGTAAAAGCCTTAACAATGCCATCTATCTTTCAGATAGCCCTTCAGTCCTGGAGCAAAAAGTGATGGGGATGTATACCGATCCAAACCGGATCAGCGCAGATGTTCCGGGTGAAGTTGAGGGAAATCCTGTGTTTATCTACCACAGCCTTTTTAATCAGAACAGGGATGAGGTCCTGGAATTAAAGGAGAGATACCGTTTGGGTAAAGTTGGGGACGTGGAAGTAAAACAAAAGCTGATAAAGGCGCTAAATGATTTCCTGGATCCAGTTCGGCAGCGGAGAGCTGATTTTGCGCGTCACCCCGGAATCGTGATGGATATCTTGTCAGAAGGCGCCTTAAAAATGCTGGACGAATCAGAGGAGACCTTGGCCCTGGTTCGGGATGCAATGGGTTTACCTGTTTTTCAGACATCACCCTCGCTAGAAGAATCTCCCCAGCAGCGCACCAAAGCATTTGGCGGCTTGGCATTTATGTAAATATGGATAGAAAAAACTGCCTATAGTAACGGTTTAAGTTAAAATAGAGGATGGGATTTCCAGTTCTCCGCTCGTTCAATAATTGCCTTGTGTGGAATTCCTGGGACAACTCTGATTATGCCCAAGGACAATTGGCAATGTTATGATTAAGGCTTGTGTTAGATAAGAGAGCTGAGGATATATTGAGAATAAATAACCAGGATCGAATTGGATTATTAATAGCAACTTTAGCTGTCAGCATTTCGGCTTGCCGTCCAGTTCTCACTGTGGGGTGGGGGGAAATTTTGATTGTGGCAGCTGTGCTGTTTCTTGTCTTGACTCCCCTTAGTATCAGAATCCTGCGGTTTATGGCAGACTATCAAAAAGACAAAAAAGATCAGGGAAAAGAATAATCTTTTACTTTGGGAAATTATTTACTCTAAAACCAACAACACCTGCTTTCGTTCCACATTATCGTGCAGACTGGTTTCTATCCGCGTTATTATTCCAGCCCTGGGCGCAATAAGTTCGTTCTGCATTTTCATTGATTCCAGGATCACCAACACAGCACCCTCTTCCACTTCCTGCCCTTCCTTAACCGGGATGTCAATTACCAAACCAGGCATAGGTGAATGAAGGATGAACTTACCTTTTTCGATGGTTCCTTGCCCGGTGGCCATGCGCAAATGCCTTTCTCGCTCATCTTCTACCCGAATCGAGAACTGCTTACCCCTCATTAATACTTCCCAAAACCCATTATCCTGGTAGATATTGGTCTCAAATGACATACCATCTACAAGAAGGGAGTAAGACAAATGCTGACGGAGTATCTGAAAATCATACGCATACTGAGTCCCATTGATTACAGCTCGGTTATCCGATAGAATCTCGATTTGATATTCTTCACCATTGAGTTCTGCAAAGTATTTTTCCATCACGACCCTATTCCCTGGTTTGTTCCCAGCGGCTGACCCATTTCCAATTGCTTGGATCTCTTTTTGACCGCTGCATGTCCAGCGCCGACTTCTGGCTGTGTTCATGGGCTGCCAAAACGGCTGCCAGGGCAGCGATTTCTGATAGGACTTTGTCATCTTGACTGATCGACAGGTCTGGTAAATTATTCTCGGTAAATTGGGTGTCAAAATCACCAGCCTGAAAACTTGGATTTTGAAGAAGGTGTTGATGAAAAGGAATGTTTGTCCGGACACCAATGATACGGTATTCTTCCAGAGCTCGTTTCATGCGGGCGATTGTTTTCCCCCGGTTTGATTCGTGAACGATTAGCTTGGAGATCAGGGCATCATAATAGGGTGAAATTTCATAACCGGAGTAAATTCCCGAATCCACTCTCACCCCCGGTCCTGCCGGTTGCAGCGATTGAGTAATAACCCCGGTAGACGGTAAAAATCCATTGAAAGGATCTTCAGCATTGATGCGGCATTCCATTGCTGAGCCATTGAGTGTAATATCCTCTTGTCTCAACAGAAGGGGTTCCCCTGCTGCGATTCGAATCTGTTCCTTAACAATATCTATCCCTGTTACTGCTTCTGTAACCGGGTGTTCCACCTGAAGCCGGGTATTCATTTCCAGGAAGTAATAATTTTTATCCTTGTCAACCAGGAATTCAATCGTGCCTGCATTGATATATTCCACTGAACGGGCAGCCTGGACAGCGACAGAGCCCATTTTATCCCTTAATTCCTGATCTTTGCCAATGAATGGAGAGGGCGCTTCTTCAAACAGTTTCTGATGCCGCCGTTGGATGGAACACTCCCGCTCTCCCAGGTGGATCACATTGCCCTGTTGATCTGCCAGGATCTGAAATTCAATGTGGCGGGCGCCCGGGATGAGTTTTTCGAGATAAATATTGCCATCACCAAATGAGGATTCTGCTTCGCGGCGGGCTGCTGACAATAACCCGGGCATTTCCTCTAAATTCTGGACTTCCCTCATTCCTTTTCCGCCGCCCCCAGCGGTTGGTTTGATCAGCAATGGGAATCCAATCTCCGGAGCAAGTCTTAATAGATCCTCGTCTGGAAGATTACCCTGCCCTTCAGTCCCTGGAATAATCGGCACTCCGGCTGCAGTCACTGTGTTTCTGGCAGCCTGTTTGTCTCCCATTGCGGCGATTGAGGAGGGTTTAGGTCCGATAAATGTGATGCCTTGATCCTGACATGATTGTGAAAAATCAGCCCGCTCTGCCAGAAATCCATAGCCAGGGTGAATTGCATCTGCACCACATTTTTTTGCGATTTTTATAATCTTTTCACCAAGGAGATAAGACTCGCTGGCTTTGGAGGGACCCAGGTAGTAGGCTTCATCGGCATAACGGACATGTAAACTGTGCCGGTCCGCATCGGAGTAGATTGCTACTGCTGGTATGTCTAGTTCCCGGCAGGCACGGATAATCCGGACGGCTATTTCTCCCCTGTTTGCGATTAATATTTTCTTAAACATTAGCTTGGATTAAACTCATTCACTCGATTTCTATAATGGGATATTTCCGTGCTTTTTCCCTGGATTTTTGTCCCTTTTATTGCTTAACATTTCCAGTGCGTTAATCAACCGTGCCCGGGTGCTGCTGGGTTCAATAACAGCATCAATATATCCCCGGGATGCCGCGATATAGGGATTAGCGAACTTTTTCCTGTAATCTGAAACAAGTGCCGCCCGTTCCTTATCAGGGTTTTTCGCTTTTGCCAGTTCTTTGCGGAAGATGATATTTACAGCTCCCTCAGGACCCATCACTGCAATTTCTGCGCTGGGCCAAGCAAGGTTGACATCACCCCGGATATGTTTACTGCTCATAACGTCATAAGCCCCGCCATAAGCCTTGCGGGTAATCAAGGTGATTTTTGGAACAGTTGCTTCAGAGAATGCATATAGCAACTTAGCCCCCGCGCGGATGATTCCTCCGTGTTCCTGTTCTACACCAGGCAGGAAACCAGGTACGTCGACAAAAGTAAGCAAGGGGATGTTAAAAGAATCACAGAAGCGGACAAAACGACCGGCTTTTTCTGAAGAATCAATATCCAGTACACCTGCCAGATAGGCGGGTTGATTGGCAACTATGCCTATACTGTGTCCGCCTAGCCGAGCGAATCCTACCACAATGTTTTGAGCAAATCCTTCCTGGATTTCGTAAAATTCTCCTTCGTCAACCAGGAATGAAATCACATTTTTGATGTCATAAGGTTTAGAAGGATCATCAGGAATGATCGTATCCAGGGCGGATTCCCGACGCAGGGGGCTGTCATCCGTGGGTGTATAGGGAGGATCCTCCATGTTGTTCTGGGGGAGATAAGATAGTAATTTCCGAACCAGGAACAAGGTATTTGCTTCGGTATCGGCGGCAATATGGCAGACACCAGATTTTTCTGCGTGCACATCTGCTCCACCTAGCTCTTCAAAAGTCACTTCTTCATGAGTTACTGTTTTTACAACCTCCGGTCCGGTAATGAACATAAAGGAGGATCCCCGAACCATAAATATAAAATCTGTAATTGCAGGGGAGTAAACAGCGCCTCCAGCACAGGGACCCATAATGACACTGATTTGGGGAATTACACCAGAGGAAAGCGTGTTACGTAAAAATATATCTGCGTACCCACCCAGAGATACGACGCCTTCCTGGATCCGGGCGCCGCCGGAATCGTTGATCCCGATGATTGGCGCTCCATTCTTCAGGGCCATATCCATGATTTTGACAACTTTTTCCGCATGGACTTCCCCTAAACTACCTCCAAAAACCGTGAAATCCTGAGAAAATACATAGACCAATCGGTTGTTAATAGTTCCCCAACCGGTAGTGACAGAATCCCCAAGGATTTTATTCTGATCTGTTCCAAAATCTGAACTGCGGTGCTCGACAAATGAATCAACCTCCCGGAAAGATCCTTTATCAAGCAGTAGATCCAAACGTTCCCGGGAAGTCAAACGACCTTTTTGATGCTGCTTTTTGATTCTTTCAGCACCCCCTCCCTGTTGACTGAGGGTTTTTTTATCGCGCAGTTCCTGGATTTTTGGGTTTTTAGGTTTTTCTGGCATAAGAATACTCCATCAGTCTATTTTAGCAGGATTCCCGTTGAAGTAATCACGACTGGATTTAAGATTTAATAATAAGATAATAGCAGGGATACCAAGAGTTGTGAGGATCAGGTTAATTAACCAACGGGTTTGCAGTACTTCAGGTTCAGCTATCCAGAGTAGATCAATCCAGAAAAAGATCATATAAGCCAGACTGAGAAATAAGCCCGCTCGCTGCGACCATGGTTTTCCGGTCCATAAACTCCAGGTCAGGAATAACCCCGCGATACCCCAGATAAAGCCAACAACTGCCAGATATACCAGGGAGACAGTTATCGGGAGGGTTTGCAGGACCTGTAAATTGATGAGAATCTGTATAAATTTGAATAAATGAAAAAAACTGCCCATACAAACTACCAAACTCAAAATTGTTAATATCCAAGGACGTTTCTTTTCTGGAGTATTATTTACTAGAGCTGCAGGTTGTATCATCATCATCATTAAAATGTGAAATTGATAAAAACACCAGTATTATATTGCTGCGTGTAATCTGCACTCCGTATTTGATTCTTCATGAAAGAAGTTTATCTAATCGGGGTGAAGGAGAAAACCATATAAATAGACTAAGGAAGACCCCCACTGCAGTAAGGGTTAACCCTACTAGGGCATCCCAGGGAAGGTAGCGAAAGGTGTAGACGTGTTTACCACTTGGCGCATCAACTCGCAACCACTGATTACCATAAACCCGAATCCTCTCTCCGTCCCGCCACCCTTTCCAACCATTCAATATATTTTCCTTAACTACGAGTTGTCCTGATTTATCAGTATCGCAATATACTGTTATCTCCCCTCCACGCGCGGATGCGCTACAGGGAATCTCAGTTTCTCCTGATCTAATTAATGCGTACTCGGAGTTGGTATTAATGTAGGTCGGGATATTGTCTACAACATTAATTAATAAGAAATCGGCTGATGGATTAAAATGAGTCATTAACATATAAGGTTTTGGTTGTTCTCGTTCTTTCCACCACCAGGGGAAAGCTATTTCTGTAACTTTTAAATCGTTTTCAATTGATGGTAAAACCCACCAATGGTCTCCAAAGGGAGGAGAAAACCATTGCGTGTTTTCTATTTGAATTTTACTTATAGTTTGATATACGTCATCTACATTTTCGACTTGAATAAACACTTTGTTGAAATCATAACAGGAATATACTGAAAATATCAATGGAGCAAGTAATACCCATTGAACGGAAAAGGTAAAAATGGATTTTCCAGAAGGGAAGGATAGGTTAACAGATGGCCACTCAAGTTGGAATAGTTGTTCCAGGCTGTAGGACGCAAGTCCGATAATGGGGGAAACCATCAAACCGGCAATTAATTGTGTGTGTCTTATACCTGACACAAAAGGAAATATACTTTCAGCCCATCGAAAAGGTAATCCACTTGATAGGAATAAAGAAAGGAAGATAAAAGAAGTTAATGTTATCAAGAATGGTTTGAATTTATCTTTCTTAAAGGAAAGTGTGAGTATTGCAAAAATAATTGGGACCCACCCAATATATATGTTGGTTAAATAGGGATAAGGCGGTTTATCAAGAGTGTCTTTTATATAGAAATCCCAGCTGTGAATTACGAGATTTAAGGGTATATACTCGAAATATTGGAAAAGATTTGCATCTGGATCTGAAGATTTCTCAAGTCGAGGCGAAAAGTGCAAAATCGGGAGAATGATAATACTTGCCATTATTAAACCTAATATAAGAGCAATGGCAAATTTCTTTTTAGCAGCCGAAGGTTGTTTATTAATCACAACAAGGAAAACAATTGGTAGCCAGATAAAAAACCCGACTTGCATATACCCATGGCCAGATAGTAGCAGCATAGTAATTGAAATTGCAAAAATGACCATAGACTTTCTATTGTTTCTTTTAATCAAATAAAGCAAACAAACCAGCGCGAGGGTTGTCATCGCGGTTGAGAGAGTAATCCCAAAAGCACCAAGTTCAAGCTTACCCAGTAAGTGCCCACCTACAACTGCTAAAGCACCGCTCCAAAGGCGGACCAATCTACGTCCTTCGAACAAATAGGCTATTCCCCATTGAGCTATTCCAGCTAACCAAAGGGTAAGAAGGGTTGCGACCTTTACGCCATTAACAATTCCAAACAATAATGTGGAAATCATAACAAAAGGATGGAAAGCTGAACCAAAGGGGTCCGCCAGAGCAGGCGAACCTCCATTGATACTCCCATTCCAGATTGCGCAAATTCCACATTCTTTGATTTGATTCCAAAAGTCATGGGAGACTATTTGAATTCCAAACTCTCGGCCAGTTGGCCACACATGAGGATCAAAATCTAGGTATTCCTGTCCTACCCAAACGGCCCAAATACCAATTAAAAGGATTTCAGCCAGAAGAAGCAAATCTAGTTTGGGAAGTTCCTTGGTTTTAAACCAATTCTTAATGCTTTCTCGGCCTTTGAGGATCAATTTTTCTTCCCATTTGAGCAACTTAATAATTCCCCTTTGGCTCTTTTGGTAGATATCAGTCTCCCGGAATTTCTGTAATTTCCATATTATATAGGCAGTAATTACAACACCTAAGGCAATGGTGAGTATGAATATCTGTGTTAGGTTCATACACTCTCCCTGCTTTCCTTGAACCGTTGAAGTGGGATGGATCAGCCTTTAACGCAAACCTGTTTCCAGACAGGAAAATACAATCGGCTGAATTTCGCTGGTTCCTCGTAGTTCCCAGTAATATTGATCAAACCACAAACACCTGTATTATTTGAAAATCATTTTTTCCCATCTTGAGGGGGAAGGTGATTATCATTTTTCTGGTGGTTGAATACAATCTTCGCTTGAAAATAATGATTAACTTTTTGTAAAGCAAGGTCGAAAAAGAAACCAAACTCAAATGAATTGGATGCTTCTGGTGGTATTTCCGTTTGTGTCTTCTGGTTGGTTACTGAGTTTTGGATAGAGGATTTTCGAGGTCTAGATACAAGGGGAACATCGCTTGACCTGGTTTTTACCTTGACAGATCCTGTCAGTAAATTCGAGAGGCCCAATTTTGGAAATAGTTTGAATAAAAGATACAATTCTAATCCAGCTAAGGGCAAGATTAACCACATCACCTTGGATTTTAACAAACTTACTAAACCAGTCAGAAATGGAACCGAGGAGGAAAATGTTACTGAACCTTTCACGATCGCTCTTCCAATAGGATTCCCATCCCTATTTGTAAATGTTTTGTATTTGGCTTGTCCTATTTCCCTCAGGATTATTGGCGTGAGTGTTTCAGCTTGAGGTTCTTCGATAAAAATCGAATAATTCTGAGACACCGGCCATTGCACTATTCCTCGGAGAACCTCATTAGAATTAACCGTATCGAATTGAGGAGCAGTCAATCCCAGGTGATAAAAATAAGGGAGCCAAGTATCTCGTTCTGGGTCGTCGTTAATATAAATAAACTTTGTTTCCCGGGGGTTATGTAAACCTGCCCAATTCATAACTTGCTCAAGGTCAGGCCGGTAGAATTTAGGAGAGTTTATATAGTATTCGGTAATCCCGGCTATCATGATCGCGGCACAAATTATTAATACTAATATTGATCTTAAAGGAGCCCAATCCCAATTCTTATAGCGAAGATATGCGGTGATTTGGTTAATTGAGATATAAACTCCAATACCAATCATCAGTTCTAAAGCCGGGATCACGACTACAAGGTGAGCTGGGCGGGGAGGATAGGTGCTTATTATGCTGAGGAAAAGCAGTCCGCTTGCAAACCAGAATAAAATTGGGAACGAATTTTTTCGCCAAAAATGCGCCAGAATAGCATAAACCCCACAGATATAAAAGATCACCGCTATCGGTCCAGCTAAAGCAGATGAGAGGTAATGATTTGAGCTAAAGTCATCAATTTGGAACCCTAGAATTGATCGAACGAACCCCCGGAGTAGAAGCCTGCCATACATCTCAAGATTGTAGAAAACTTGATAGCGATCCAGGTATAAAAGGGCGCTTGTCTCGGTTATCGCCTCCTCCCCAAGTAAACCCGCTGCATAATCCTTCTGGAATAAAAGTCCTTCAACCATTTTATAACGCAGTGTTTCCGGGTCTTGATTATTCCCGTATACAAGATGAGGCGTCGCGATTATTGCCCATCCCAGCATAAATAGCAGGACCGCTGCCAGTAAGAATCGTTTCCCCTTCTTGTATCGTATTGTGGATAAATAAGTATAAACAAACAGTGTGAAAAGGATTACTAATCCTAACCGGCCTGAGGTGTAGGTTAGAAATCCAAACCCTGCAGTAATCCCTCCTAAATAGATAAAGAAAAGGTTTTTCTTCTGTAAGCCTTGGTAGAAGAACCAAATACATAGTGTAACGAGGAAAATTGTTTGCGAGTTGTTATACCCAAGTCTTGCAAAAGATAAGAGGTAAGGGGAAGAGATAAACGCTAATGAAGCAATAATACCCACCCATCGATTAAACAGATCACGTCCAATCAAATAGAGGGGTATTATGGTTAACATTGCCGGGAGTACTGAAGCGAACCGCCAGCCCCATAAATCAGCACCAAATACCCTGATAATTCCTGCCTGGATGAATGAACTGAGAATTGGGTACGAATAAACTCCAAAACCGATGATGGACTGCTTGTATTCCCCTTGCGCAATACTCCTGGCTGTTTCAAAAAAATTCCCTTCATCACCCAGGAAACTATTTGGTATATCCTGTAATTGGTAGGTTCCGATTAATAATCCCAGGATCAAGAGCAGAGTTATTATCCCAAGGTCCTTGAAATACTGAGTTGGTTTAATCGAGAGTCCTGCAGCCTTGTTATACTGATAAATTGCATTTGAGATAAAACCGATGCTGAATATCCAAAGTATTGAATCATAAAACTCTAGTTCGAGTTTAGATGATCGATAGATCAATAAAGCAAATAAAAGACACCCGGTTATAAGACTCATCCCCCATTTAGAGAAATAAAATTTTTGGAGAATCGAATCAGCCGGCTCTGGGAAGGGGTTAAAATGGTCTTTTTTAAAGATGTCCGATTTGTACGTGGAAACCGCGAATAAAATACCGCCGATCAATGTGCATGCCATACCTAGCATTACGCTGCCAAGATATTTTGCGTCCACTCGCAACCAGTCATTGATAGTTTCGATCACAGGTTCCCAGGAATCAATCGGATCCGATCGTCCCATGATGTATTGCCCCAAGACGATCAAAATAATGGAAGTGAAAAAGAGGCGATATTGTTTATCTGGATTTAAACTCAAAAGACTTCGATCCTTTATTCCAGAAGCCTCTAATAATTCCCCTATCTTTTTCTGGATTTTGAGGGCAATACTTTTCGGGTATTTGAGCATCCGATCGAGCCTCCCCGGGTCCTTCTTATTGGAAAATAAACCAAGAAGGGACGTTTGGAATTTTAATACCATTCGTTCTTCCCATTTGAGCAACTTAATAATTCCCCTTTGGCTCTTTTGGTAGGTATCAGTCTCCCGGAATTTCTGTAATTTCCATATTATATAGGCAGTAATTACGACACCTATCGCAATGGCGAGTATGAAAAACCGTGTTGGATTCATACAACCTCCCTGCTTTCCTCAAACCTTAAAGTGGGATGGCTCAGCCCTTAACGCAAACCTGTTTCGAGACGTGAAATCACCATCCGCTGAATCTCGCTGGTACCTTCATAGATCTCCGTGATCTTGGCATCCCGATAATATCTCTCTATTGGCAGTTCCTTGGAATAACCCATTCCGCCATGGATTTGCACTGCAGCGTTGGCACAGAAAGTTGCTGTCTCGGAAGCAAATAACTTGGCCATGGATGCCTCCAACGTGAAACGCTCCCCGGTGGTTTTATGCCGTTCTTTGGCAAACGCGGATTGATAGATTAACAGGCGGGAAGCTTCTATCCGGGTTTTCATGTCCGCCAGTTTAAATGAAATCCCCTGATATTGTCCGATCTTTTTTCCAAAAGACTCACGTTCTTTGGCATAGGCAATGCTTGCTTCATATGCGGCTTCCGCAATGCCCAGGGCCTGGGAAGCGATCCCGATTCTACCAGCGTCCAGAACGGCCATGCCGATTTTAAACCCTTCCCCTTCCTCACCCAGTCTGTTCTTGGCCGGGCAGCGATAATCTTCAAATACCAATTCGCTGGTTGCAGAAGCCCGGATTCCCATCTTGGGCTCCTTTTTATCGCGAATAAAACCGGGCAGGGACCCATCAATCAGGAATGTGCTGATCCCGCGATGGCCTTGTTCCGGATCTGTCATCATGAAAACCACAACAAAATCTGCTACAGGTCCGCCGGAAACCCAAGACTTTCTTCCATTGAGGATGTAATCATCCCCATCGCGAACTGCTGTGCTGCGCATGGTGCTGGCATCTGATCCAGACATCGGCTCAGTAAGTGAATAGGCGCCGATTTTTTCTCCAGTTGCTACTGGTCTTAGAAAGGTCTCTTTTTGATATTCTGACCCATAGAGTAATAAACCGTAATTAAATAAGGAATTATTTACGGACATAATTGTCCCATGTGAGGCATCGGCTTTACAGATCTCCTCCAGGGCGAGGACATATGCCAACGTATCCATCCCGGCGCCACCGTATTCTTCAGGGACTTCAATGCCCATAAAACCAATTTTACCCATTTTCTTGATGGTTTCTATTGGAAAATCACCGGATTCGTCAAACTCCGCAGCGATTGGTTTGATTTCCTTTTCGGCAAAATCCCGGGCGGCTTTTTGAATCATTTTATGTTCATCGCTGAGGGTGAACCCCGGTCCATTAGTCGACATTAAATAACCTCCTATTCCAGATTGCTTGTAGGGAAAAACGTATTTTTTCATTATAGCATCACAAGTCTTGAAAAACCTATTCAGTGGAAAAACATTTCTAATAGCTTGCAAGATAGTAAGCTTGATCCGGAATTATTCGTTCCGCGTTAGAAAGGAGGGGCACGTAATCATTAAGGATGGTTTAATCTACCGTTAAGGTTTTGCTGAGGTTGCGGGGAAAATCCGGATCATAACCCCGGCTGAGACTACAACGGTATGATAATAATTGAAGTGGGATTACGCTGAGTAATGCCAGGATCGCAGATCGATATTCTTTCGGAACATCAATAATCGGGATGATGATTGTTTCCTGGGCATTTCCCTCCAGTCGGGAATCCTGAAAACCTATTGCAATCACGTGGCCGCCCCTGCAAGTTACCTCGTTGATACCGCTGATGATCAATGGAATATCATCTGGTCCAGCTGTAAAAATCACTGGATAACCTTCACTAACAGCTGATAAAGGACCATGCTTGAACTCAGTTGAAAGTATACCCTCACAATGTGTGTAGGTTATTTCTTTCAATTTTAATGCGCCTTCCAGAGCGACAGGGTAGGTGAGTCCGTAACCGAGAATATAAAGATCGTCCCAGTCAATTAATTTATCAACCACCGGATCAATTTGTTTGGATACTTCATCCAGGGTTCGATCCATCATAGATGGAATATCATCTAATACGCTCGTTTTGTATCCGCCAAGACTCAGTGCCAAGTAAAGCAGTGTTAGTACCTGATTGGTGTAGGTTTTGGTTGCGGGAACACTTATCTCATATCCGCAGGTCAGGGGAAGATAAACTTCACTAACCAGGGTTAGTGTCGAACCGACCACATTGACCAACCCGAGGATTCCCATACTGCGTTCCGCGGCAACTTCAATGGCATTCAATACATCCTTAGTTTCTCCACTTTGGCTGATAAAAATACCAACATCTTCAGGACCAACCGAGGATCCATATTGAGCGGTGAACTGGGGGGCAAGTACTGGAATAACGGCTTTGCCGGCGAATTGATTAAAGTATACAGAACCAAGTAAACCAGCATGAAAACTTGTACCGCAAGCTATCACGTAAATATTTCGGGCATCTTTGAGTTTATTAAGAAACAAGTTAAGGTCTTTGGAATTATCGAGCAGGTGAAGTAGTTCTCCTGCAACCTGGCTCTGCTCATGGATTTCTTTGAGCATAAAATGATCGTATCCGCCTTTTTGGGCAGCTTCCATACTGTCTTCGGCGATTTCTGGATCTCGCTCAATTGAGCTGCCGTCCACAACGCTGGTAATTTCATAACCCCCTGACCAGAAAGTGATGATCTCGCCATCATATAGTCGGAGGATATTCCTGGTAATGGGCAGGATGGATGGTAAATCAGATCCGATACAGGTGAGATCTTCTTCAATGCCGGCAACCAGCCCGGAACCCATTTTGATCGCATAAAGCCGATCCTCTCCCACTTTGCCAATAACAAATGAATAATCCCCTTCCAAGTCGTGGGTTGCCATGCGGATGGCTTCAACCATCTCATGTCCTTGATCGTAATAGCGTTCAACTGCGTGGACGCAGCTTTCCCCGTCATTTTCTGATCGGACTGTCATGCCTTCTGCAGTAAATTCCTCCCTGAGTTCCACATTATTAACTACATTACCATTGTGGGCGCCCACCAGGTCGCCGTCTGAATCAAGATGTGGTTGGGAGTTTAACTTTGAGGGGGCGCCAAATGTAGCCCATCGCAGCTGGAGGATTGCCCGGTCCCCAGACATTTCCAAAAACTTATATTTTTCGGCGACTTCCTGGACTCTTCCGGCATCCTTTCGCAGGTCAATTTTTCCTTCTTGAGGGATGGTTGCAGCCCCCACGGTATCATATCCGCGGTAGGATAAACGTTCACCGGCTCCAACCAAGATCGGTCCCAGGTTTTGAGTTTCTTTGGTTACGATTCCGAAAATTCCACACATAGGATCTTCCCTTGAATTTTTGGTAAACCACAAAGGCTATCAATTAGGTAGCGACAATTCCAGCGAAAATATTTTACCATCTGGCTGAAATTGACGCAGTTTCCAAATGACACTATTTTTTTGGGATAAAACACGAATAAAGGTGTAATTTATTGTTTTTATTTTATTTCATATGTGAGAAATGGAGCTGGAAACAATCAATGATAAAATAGTAATACTGTTTTTTGATCACGGCAAATTAAGGAAAATTCCATGAAAGACAAAATATTATCGGACGTATTCGACCGCCTGGTTGATCTCGCATCACTTGAGCTTAAAGAAGGAGAAGGTGAATACCTGCGCAAGGAATTAAACAATCAGATGGTCTCAATTGAAGTTCTGGAGTCGATTCCCATCGACGCAAAAACCGGAACTGCAGCACATGGTTTGCCCTATACGGATATTAACAGCCCTATTCCCCGGGAGGATATCTCCCGCCAGGATCCCAATCGGGAGGATATCCTGAAACAAGCTCCGGAACTTGAAGATGATTATATTGTGGTCCCGGATATTTCCCATGAGGAGCTGGAATAACTCATGAAAATTTATGATCTTCCCGCATATACAATTGCCGATTTAGTCAAAACACGCCAGATCTCTGCTGTAGAGATTTTAGAACAAACCCTGGAGCGAGTCAGATCTGTTGATGGCAGAACCGGGCAAGTTGATGCTGCTCAAGCTCAATCGGAAGAAGACCTTAATACTGTTCATGCATTCACCTTACTGACCGAGGAACACGCCCGCGGACAAGCAGAAAAAGTAGACCAAATGTTGAAAGCTGGAGAAAACCCCGGACCATTGGCCGGCGTGCCTTATACGGCAAAAGATATTTTTACCGTGAAGGGAATCCCCGCTACTGCAGGATCAAAAATCCTCTCCAATTATATTGCTCCCTACACGGCTACAGTGGTTGAGAGAATGACTGGAGCTGGCGCTGTGATGATAGGAAAAGTTAACCTGGATGAATTTACCTACGGGTCTTCCAGTGAATCTTCTGCGTTTAAACCTAT
>RCNF010000377.1_pt1 | contig 22409 bp, 17 predicted proteins | sample 2041311 | NCBI WGS metagenome assembly RCNF01 (sample SAMN09708228, study PRJNA481090) | Marine sediment metagenome, whole genome shotgun sequencing project. | biome: marine sediment; feature: ocean; material: sediment; isolation source: Sewage treatment plant 2 marine sediment (STP2) ... | reverse complement strand
TGGCCGATCCGGGCTGCGGTTCCTCACTTCCTTGGCCAAGGCGAGGGCGACATCGTGATTGTGGCATCGGTGGCTGGTATCCGTTCCGGTGCTGACGAGGCTGTGTATTCAGCAACCAAGTTTGCGCAGATTGGCTTGGCCGGCGGTCTGGACAGGGAGCTTCGTGAGAAGAACATCCGAGTGAGCACCATCTGCCCAGGTGGCACGGCAACCGAGTTCGCCATGGGGGCGGGCCGAACACCAGATATGCCCGGTCTTGCCGACATGATGCGCCCCGAGAACATCGCCGATGCAATCGTCACGGTATTGAGCCAGCCAAAGAGCATGAGAACCCTCATCTGGTCGATGCGGAGCACCCAAGAAGACGACTGAGCACAAGAAGGTGGGTGGTCCTGGCGGACCACCCACCGACGGTTCTTGCGTACACGGCGCCGATATGTCGGTGGAATCTACGCAGGAACCAGTGACGGGGCGGCGCCATTTCTTCGTGCGTACACGGCGCCAATATCCCGGTGGGATCTACGCAAGAAAGCAACCGGCATTCTTGTCACCGTATGGCGTCACAGTGGCGGTATGGAATCTCATAGATATGCAGACCTCAGCGCCAAAGCTGCCGAACGGCATGGAGTGTTTTCGCTCCGCGACACTCGGGAACTAAACATCGCGGACAGCACCGTCCGGGATGGCGTCGCCGCTGGCCGGTATCGACGACTGGAGCCAGGTGTCTATGCCATCAACGGTAGCCCCCGGTCACTTCAGCAGCTTCTTTCCGGAGTCACGCTTTCGTTTCCTGCCCTTGCTGCAGTTTCGCATCAAACCGCTGCTGAGGTCTGGGGGCTGACCGACCGAGGCGTGCGTGTTATTGATGTTGTAACCACACGGTGGGATCGAGTTCACCGGAGTGCCGTGCAGGTGCACGAGTCGCTCGATCTCATAGATGAAGACGTGACCCACAAGGATGGACTTGCGGTGACTACGCCGGTGCGAACAGTCGTAGATCTTGGCGCTTCAAACCGTTGGCTAGTTGAGTCGGCACTCGAGCAGGGGATCAGGCGCGGCCTGTTCAGCCTCGCTGACATCGAGGCCTTTGTCGCTCGTGTTGCTCGTCGGGGACGGCGTGGTGTCGGTGTGATCCGACCCCTGCTGGAGGCCCGCCGTCACTGGGATTCGTCAACGGAGAGCGCACTCGAAGACGAGTTCAAGAAGCTTGTCACCGAGTCAGGGCTACCTCGTCCGCAGTTTCAGTTCGTCTTGCGCGACAGGTGGGACTCGTTTGTCTGCAGAGCGGACTTCGCCTACCCAGATGCACGGATACTCATCGAGCTCGATAGCGAGGCACACCATCTGGACCGGATGGCCTTTCGCCGAGACCGCTCGAAACAGAACCAGGCGGTCGTTCTGGGCTGGACAGTCCTGCGTTACACGTGGTGGGACCTTGTCGAGGACCCAGGCAGGGTCTGCTCCGAGATCAACGCTGCACTGATCGCAGCCTGAGTTACCACTCCGATTTTTCCTGGTGGAGCGCAGGCAATCCCTGGTTCTTGCGTACATAGCGCCGGGATTCCGTGGTGTGGTACGCAAGTTCCTGTGACTGGGTGGGACCTGGCCATCTTGCGTATATCCCGCCGGCATTTCGGCGGGATATACGCAAGAACAGAAAAGGTGGGTGGTCCGCTAGGACCACCCACCTTAAGCCCCCCACCGGGCCCTCCTGGTTGATTGTCAGCCTTTGCTCTGGTCTGTCTCTACATGCCATTGCATGGCGAGGGCATCCTCGGTGAGCTCGACCGACACCAGCGTGCTGTCGGGGTCCTTCTTGCCCTCTTTTTCGAGGCCAGCGGCTAGCTCTTCGTTCCAGATATCCACTAGTTCCTGAGGAATCGGGAACTCGTTCCAGACCGCCTCAGTCACATCGGCGTCCAGGTGGCCATCCTCGACTCGCAGATCGACACGGAACGAGATTGTGTCAACGCCGAATCCGCTGTCACGGACCCGCTCCATGGCAACCAGAGCGTGTCCGGTCTTCATGTCGACGGTCAGATAGTTGACCTGGGGATCGTCGATCCCCTTGCTGATCTCGTTCTTGACGCTCTCTTCTGTGAGAATCGTCTCGAGCTCCAACGATCCGTCTTCGTTGCGCTCAACGTCAATGCTGCATGCTCCGGCAACCAGCGCAAATGCTGCCACTGCCACCAATATCATCATCCTGTTCACGATCCACCTCCGTAGTGGGTTTGATTACTTCCTCATTTGACGACATGGATGACATCGGTGGTAGTACGCGGAATCACGTCGATCCATTACATCCCTCACATGTCGATATGACAGGAATCACTGGGGCGATCTGGTCGAGGCGTCGATAATGCGACTATGAGAAGCTCCAACATCGAACCGGGTCTCCTGCGCGTATTCCGCTGGTACGTCTCGGTACGGCTTGGTCTGCTGGTGCTCGTGGCGTGGTCCAATCAACAGAATCCGGATCCTGCCAATCCACGTTTTCCTGAAGCCGGCATCTTTTTCTTCGGGATCTTGCTGGTGATGATCACTTGGCCCCGGATCCAGAAAGTGATGGGCAGGGCCTTCCTACCGACAGCCCTGGTACTAGCCAGCATCGCTCCGATCGCAGAATCCGCGGCCAAGGTGGAAGGTCGGCTTGCAGCCGGCATGGGGGTCAACCAGGCGGTCGAAGACATCTGGATGCCTTTCTTCCTGCTGTTCGTCCCACTTCTGCTCACAGCGTGGCAGTACCGCTACCGGGCGGTCCTGTTCTTTGCTGTGGCCACCACTTTCCTCGACATTGGGGGACTGGTCCCTCTCGTCGCAGGAGAGAACGCCGATGTCGCTGCGCTGACTGGTCTGCTCGTCCTCCGCGGTTTCATGTATGCGTTCGTTGGAGCCTTCATTGTGAAGCTGGTGGGAGCCCAAAAAGGGGCGCGTCGTTCCCTGGCAACCCATTCGACAACATTGGAGCACCTGGCCACAAGCCGAGAGCGCAACCGCTTGGCCCGAGATCTTCATGACACTCTTGCTCACAGCCTGTCTGGGATTGCGGTTCAGCTGGAAGCGGTCAAGACACTGTGGGAGGACGACTCGCCCAAAGCGAAAGAGATGCTTGACAGGGCACTTGCGGATGCTCGGGGCGGCCTCGGCGAAGCTCGGCGCGCTATCCAAACGCTACGGGCGTCACCTCTAGAGGATCTCGGCCTGGCCGGCGCCCTTCGGCAACTCGGTGACGCGGCACGGCAACGCAGCGGTGTGGTCGTGACAGTGAGTGTCGCCCAGAAAGTAGGTGAGCTTGACCCGGAGCTCGAGAACACGGTCTATCGAATCGTTGATGAAGCGCTGACCAACGCCGCACGGCACTCGCAGGCGGAGCATGCCAGCGTCGACTTGCGTCGCAAGGCGGGCAAAATCCGCCTCGAGGTTGTCGATGACGGTCAGGGCTTTGACCCGGCGCTCCCTGTTCCCGATGGTCACATCGGGATCGCAGGCATGAAAGAGCGGGCCGAGATGGTCGGCGGCACTCTGGAGATCATCAGCACCCAGGGGGTCGGCACTACCGTCAGGTTCGAGGTAAGCCCATGGAAATAGTCAAGCTTCTGATTTGTGACGATCAGGAAGTCGTGAGGGAGGGCCTGCGGGCCATCTTGGGCAACGTTCCAGGCATCGAGGTGATCGGTGTTGTGAGCAACGGTGCCGAAGCGGTCGAGGCCGTGGCAACCAACAAACCCGACGTTGTCTTGATGGACCTCAACATGCCGATCATGAACGGTGTTCAAGCAACCCGCGAGCTCGCGGCAAACCATCCCGACACCAAGGTGTTGGTCCTGACCACCTACGACGCCGAGGAATGGGTCGTGGATGCAATACGAGCCGGTGCGGCGGGTTACATGCTCAAGGATGCGCCGCGTGACCAGCTGGTGGCGGCAATCAAGGGCACAGCAGCTGGCAAGACCCATGTTGACCCGGCAGTAGCAGGCGACCTATTTGCGAGAGTGGCAACTGGTGCCGATGGGGTCGACACCAAAGTTGCCGACAACCTGAGTGATCGTGAAATGGATGTGCTGAGGCTGCTGGGCAAGGGGCTGAGCAACAACGAAATCGCGGCTCAACTCTTCCTGTCCGAAGGAACGGTCCGCAACTATGTGAGTGCGGTGCTGGCGAAGCTGCAGGTTGCTGATCGAACCCAGGCAGCGGTCCTTGCCGTTAAGAACGGTCTTGTCGACTAGAACTCTCATCGAGCTCTTAGGTGCGGTTAGGGCATGTCTTACTCACGTGGCGGACTATGTAGTCAGACACAGCGGGAATGTTGCCGCTGAGAACTGGGGAACCAGATACTCAGCACCCGCACAACTGAATATCGAGTCTTCGTACGCAGAGGGTGATCGGACCACTCCCCCTCCCTCCGGCCAGGCTTTTGGTGAAAACCAGCTGCCAGCCTCTCTCCGTGAAACGCTCTGCGTGCGAACATCTGGAAGAGCCCCCACTATGTGGGGGCTCTTCTGTTGAACTGATCGGTTTTGCTAGGGGAGTGGGACGGTGAGAAGCAGCTGATCTCTGGTCAGCGGCGGGCAGTCCCCGGTGACGACGGGTGCTCTGCCCGAGTCGTTGCTGAGGGCCGAAGGTGTCGGCAAGTCCCAGACCAGCGTCTCGCCGCACTCGGGGCACCACGCATAGCCCTCGCTAGACAAGTCCTCATGATGGCGGAGCCGTTCCTCTACGCCCATGTTCTGATAGTCGTGTTCCATGTTGTATTTGTCGGCAGCACGGACCGTAACTTGAAGTGACCGGCTGTAGATCTCTTCATCATACGACCGTACGATGAACAGATGGTTATTGCTGAGCCGATTGTTGACTGGCTGCTCGAAGGCGATGCGGCGATCCGGTGGCAGACGAAACGTGATCTGTTGGATGCACCGGTTGCCGAGTACGCAACCGACCGTGCCGCGGTCACAACTACCGGGTGGGGGAAGCAACTGCTCGATGCAAAGGACCCCGACGGCACCTGGGCGGGCGGCCTGTACTCACCGAAGTGGGTTTCCACGACCTACACGTTGCTCCTGCTGTACCGATGTGGGCTTTTGCCCGGCTCACCGGAGGCGGTGCGGGGAGTCCAGCTTCTTTGGGATGGTGCTCGTTATTACGACGGGGGATTGACGCCTGCCAAGACTGTGAGTGGAGCGGAAGGCTGTGTCACTGCGATGTATGTCATGCTGGCCCGCTACTTCGGGTACCAGGACGAACGTGTTGCGGTCGCTGAGGATTGGCTGCTGGCGAACCAGCGAGCCGACGGTGGGTGGAACTGCATCGTGGAAGATCAGCACAGCTCGTTCCACACCTCGATAGCCACGTTGGAAGCCTTTGCCGAGACGGAACGCAACCAGCCGGGACGGCCCGAGATTGCGTTGGCCCTCGACCGGGGCAGGGAGTTCTTCCTCGATCACCGCATGTACCGATCACACCGCGACGGGCGCATCGCTAATCCCGTGTTCACCCAGCTTTCGTTCCCGCCGCGGTGGCACTACGACATCCTCCGTGGCTTGGATCACTTCCAGGCGGTTGCGGCCCCTGCTGATGCCCTCTTTGGCGACGCCATCTCGGTTCTACAGAGAAAGAGAAGGTCGGACGGTCGATGGCCGGTGCAGAACAAGCACGCCGGAAGGGTGTGGTTCGACATGGAGGCGGGTCGAAACCCAAGCCGGTGGAACACCCTGCGGGCGCTGCGGGTCTTGCGGTGGGTTGAGTCGGGGTGAAACCGGGGCTATCCCCAAATTGGCTAGCCAAGAGCCCGATGGAGGAATGCGGCCATCTGCGACCGGGTCACCGTCTCGGTTGGGCAATACCGGTCGTTGACTGGAGGGTTGCAGCCACGGGTGACCCCGGATGCGGCCAGCTTGGCGATATCTGACTCGAAGATGGAGCCGTCATCGTCAACGAACGCATTACCACCACCGTCGTCAGTCAGTTTCAGGGCACGCACCAAGAACGCGGCCATCTGATCTCGGGTGACGACTGCGGTTGGGCAATACCGGTCATTGTCCGGAGGGTTGCAGCCGCGGGTGATGCCGGTCGCCGCCAAGGCGTTGATGTCTCCCTCATGAACCGAACTGGCGGTGTCGGTGAACGGCTTGTCTGAACTAGCGGGCAGCTCAAAAGCCCGGACGAGAAATGTCGCCATTTGCTCTCTGGTTACGGGGCTGTCGGGGCAAAAACGGTCGTTGGTTGGCGGGTTGCAGCCCACGGTGATTTCGTTGTCGGCAAGCCAGGTGATGTCACTGGCAAACGAGTGGCCGGGAGGCACATCCACGAAGCCCGACGGAGGAATCGGTCCGCTGGAAGCGTGTTCGTCGGCTCCGGCATCCGCCAACAGGCCGACCGGGCGAAAGTGGCCATCAAAGTCATCGGCAACAGTCGCAAGAGGCTGCGCAGAATCTATCGCCAGTACTGCCGCAGCCGTTAGGTGGAGGTCCCCAGCGCCGGGGTCCTCGAACCATCCCAGCGATGCCGAGGTGACGTTGCCGCTTTGGGCGGCTGTCGCCCCATTGCGCTGCCAGATTGGGGCATCGGTGAGGTTGTTGTGGATGTTGGCGGTTGTCGATGCGAAGCGGTACTCGATGGCTCCCCACGGGAAGGTGTCGTTGAGTACCACCGTGTTGTGCGATATCTCGACATCCCTGGCGTAGTTGACGGAGATGCCGATGTCCCCCGGACCCTCTCGGTACACCACGTTGTTGCGGATGATCCCGCCTTGGTGGTCATAGGTCTTCTCTCCGTCGCGGGAGTTCCCATCCGGCGTCGACAGTCCAAGCGCAATCGCTCTGTCACATTCGATGAACAGGTTGCGTTCGACGACGGTATCGACTGAGTTGCGCCACATGAGAACGGCCGGTCCCGCGAGTTGACCGAGGGGAGCACGGATGTTGCGAAAGACGTTGTCACGGATGATCCATCCGGAGCCGGCGAGCACATCGACACCGTTGGTGTAGTTGCTTCTGGCCCGATCGGTGTATTCGATCAGCGTGCATTCGACGATGCCGTCATCGGCGTAAGGGCCGGGATTGCCTGCGGTTGAGCCTTTGACGAACTGTTCCCCGGCGTCGATGAGGTGGAGGTTGTAGAGGTGAACCCCATCTGCGTCGGCTTCTCCGTGGATCTGGATGAGGTGAAAGTAGGCATCGCGCAGGGAGAGATCCGCAATCAGAACGTTCTGTGCGTCGTACACCGCCATTGTGTGGGGGACGTTGCCGTACGAGGTATTGCTCATGCCCCGCCCGCGGAGCACCACTGCGTTCCGATTGCCGCTGGCGCTGCGGATGGCGACATCAGACACGCCACGGATGTTGAGAGTGTTGGTCAGGTCGTAGGTGCCATCGGCAATGAGGATCGTCGTACCGGAGGTGAGATTGTTCACCGCGTCCTGCAACTGGGCTTCGTTGGCGACTTCGACGATGGGTCCCGACGCGGGAGCGAGTGGGCCGCAGCTCGCAGTTGCCTGTGCCTGTGGCGCCGGCACGACTAGGGATGCCACGATTGCGATTGTTCCGATAGCGGCCTTGGTCAGATGCGACATGATGCTCCTTTGCGCCTCATCCCATTGTGACCATGTTGCACGGCCTATCGGAATATGGCCGGAGATCACTCCGTCGTCTTGTCCACCATGCCTGTCGCGTCCTCAGTCAGATTCATCTTGCGAATACCCATGAGAAGTGGAGCCACCAGCAGATGGATGGCCCCGCCTACAACGTACGCCGTCCCGTACGACCACACGTCAGCTGCTCGACCGAGGGCGGGTTGGATAACCACGCCACCGGTGCTCCCCATCAGTCCGTCGAAGGACAGCACCGTGGCTCGCTGCGCCGAGGGGATGAGTGAGTTGATCAGGGTCTGTCGAATGGGCACCGCCGCCGCCATTGTCACCGACGCCAACATGAGGGCGACGAGGGCAATCCAGAAGTTAGTGGTGAGGCCGACAATGACCAGCGCGGCGACCTCAACGACCGCCGCCGCAGCCAAAGCGCTTGACCGATGGCTGAAGAGACGCGAAACACGGGTAGCAGCGAACCCGCCGACTATCCGCGCCCCGGCAAACACTGCGGCCGCGGTTCCCGCGATCCAGGTTGCATTCGGGTCGCCGTATAGGTCCAGTAGGTGAGGCTGGAAGGCGTAGAACGCCCAGATCCCTACACCGAAGGAGAACGGTGCGGCAAGCATGAGCCGCCGCACCGGTCGATTCCTCAAGCCATGGTCGAGTGATGCCTTGGTTAGCTCCCGGACCTCGGTGCTGAAACGCTGCGACTTCTTTGGCTCGAAGCCAACATCGTGCATCCACATGTATGCCATCACGAAAGTCACGATCAGGAGCACTGAACGCAGGATGTAGGGAATCCCCAAACCGAACTGGGCGATCACGCCGCCACCTACCGAGCCGACCAGCATGGCGATTCCGCCGACCACAGCAGCCCGGCCGAAGATCTCCTCGAGTTGGCCTTCTCCTCCGGTTGCGGCCAGGGCATCAACCAGCCATGCCTCAGTTGCTCCTGAAAAGAAGGTGAACCCGAGCCCGAGAAGAGCAGACACCACAATCCATGCCCACAGCGGGCTGCCGGCCGCCCACAGCGCAAGGTAGAGACCGGTGGAGGCACCGAGGGTCACGGTTCCCCATAGGTAGGAAGCTCGCCGCCCAACGACATCGGCGACCACGCCTGTCGGAATCTCAAAGATGACCATGCCTGCAGTGAATGCGGCATTGGCGACAAAAGCCCCGGTATTGGACAGCCCAGCGTCGAGAAGGAAAAGAGTATTGATGCCAAAGATCAACGACGCCGCCAGAGTCTGTGACAGGGTAAGTAGCAGGTAGGTACGCCTGATTGCGGCGGGTGTTGTCGCCAAGTATCTGCCTTGCCGTCGATGGTGGGTTGTTGCCTGTCCTGAAGCTACACCGCTGGACGCGGTTGAGATGACGAGGATCATCAAGGGCATGTCATTTATTGCCGAGACACAGTGATAATGAATGGTGCCGAATCCGAGCCTGACCCGATACTGCCGTCCCATCTCGCCGGTACTCTGCTGCTGCGGGGGCGTCATCGCCTGACGGCGACTGTCCTCATTGCAGGGTTCTTGTTGGTCGTGGGTCTTCCGTTACAAAGGTCCTTGGGCCAATCCACCAATGCTCCCGTGGCGATTGCGACGTTCCTTTTAGCCTGGATGTGGGGCAAGTATCCCGGCGTTGTGATCGGATTCTCGCTAGCTCTTGGCAACTATTTCTGGGCACAAGGCGCCGGATTTGCGGGCGCCGGATTTGGTGGATCGTTTGCCGATGCCGTCGCCATTGCGGCAGTCGGTTTCCTGATCGGTCACATTGGCCAGCAGCTCGAACGTGCGCTGGGTGCCAGGGCACGTTCCGACATTGCCTTCAGCGAACTCGAATACGTCGCTCGAGACCGCATGCTTCGGATAACCGACCAAGTACCGGTTGGTCTCTATCGGACAACTCTGGAAGGTCGGATCATTGGCGGGAACGATGCTTTGAAGAGCATTCTCGGTTTTCGAGACGCTGATCAGATGCTGCGGGCCAACGTCCGGGACCTCTACGTCAGGGTCGAGGACCGCCACAGGCGGCTCGACGAAACGGGTTCGGCCGATGGCGTGTGGAGCGAGTTCGAGCTCAAGAAACAGGATGGACGTGCGATCTGGGTTAGAGATTGGTCTCGTGCGGTGACGGACTCGACCGGGAAGGTGATCTACTTCGACGGCGTCCTCGAAGACGTGACGGACCAGCGCCTCGCCGACGAACTGTTCCGCGCTGCTTTTGAGGATTCACCATATGGCATGGCGATTTCGAGTGCCGAGGGAAGATTGGTCAGAGGTAACAGTGCCGTCGCCGAGTTGCTCGGGTTTGACCTAGCCGAGATGACCGACATCCACTTCTCTCAGTTCACCTTCGACGACGAGATGGATATCACACCAGCGGCCATCGAGAATGCCGTCGCCGGACAAGTGGTGCGGTACGAGAAGAAGCTGCGGCGAACGGACGGTTCGCATTTCCGGGCCCTGCTCAGTATGGCGCCTATTCACGATAGTGGTGATCCGCAACTGTTCATCTCACATGTGGTCGATATCACCGAAATCCGTGCAGCCGCCGAGGCGCTGGAGAATTTGGTTCGGTCCAAGGACGAGCTGATTGCAAGTGTTAGCCATGAGTTGCGGACTCCGCTGACAGTTGTACACGGGTTGGCTTCGGAGCTCGACGATGGGTGGATGTCGTTCTCGGTGCCTGAGCAGCAGGAGTTCATCAACCTCATTTCCCAGCAATCTGCCGAGGTCGTGCACATCGTCGAGGATCTCCTAGTTGCAGCTCGTGCCGACATTGGCAAGCTGCCCATCCAGGCAGAAAGTGTCGACATCCGCGGTGAGCTGGAAGCCGTCCTGACCGCGGTGCCCGACCTCGAGGTCCAGGTTGAACGGTTCGGGGTTGCCCCACCAGTCGCCTTTGCCGATCCGAACCGGGTTCGTCAAATCATTCGGAACCTGCTGGTCAACGCAAAACGATATGGCGGCCCGAACGTTCGTGCCTGCTTCGGTGCAGATCGAGATACTGTCTGGCTCGACATAGGCGATGATGGCGACGGCATTCCCAAAGAGTCGGTAACCCTCGTTTTCGAGCCTTACAGCCGGGCGCATAACGCGGACGGTCAACCATCGTCGGTCGGGCTCGGCCTGACGGTATCGCGGAAGCTGGCCGAGCTGATGGGGGGGACTCTCGACTACAGGTATGAAGACGGCTGGGCTTGTTTCCGGCTTGCCATGCCCGCCACCGGCCGGGTGCATAGCGGAGCCCCTAGGCCCGATTCAGCAGGAGCCGACGAATAAGAGGCGCGGCAGGCACTGGCTACGCTGTGAGCATGACCGCGGGTACGCATCCATCCGGAGTTGAGGCCAGCTCCGCACGGCCGCTCTATGTCGAGCGGGTCAACGCCGTGGTTGACTTCATCGAACAACATCTTGCAGAAGAACTGACGCTCGAGCGGCTTGCTGCCGTAGCCCATTTCTCCCCGTATCATTTCCATCGTGTCTTCAGCGTGCTGGTCGGAGAAACCCTGAATCGCTTCATCAGCCGGGTTCGCTACGAGAGAGCGGCCACGCTGCTCGTTCAGCAGCCACGGCGAAGGGTGACCGACATCGCCATCGATTGTGGGATCCCCAACCCTTCCTCTTTTGCGCGTTCATTCCGCGAGATGTTCGGCATGAGTGCCACGGCGTGGAGGGCAGGTGGCTACGGCGATCACGAGGGTCAGTCCACGGCAAGCGTGCGCGACCTTCTGGGCAACGTGGGTGTTATTAGAGATGACTACGGCATAGCGGCTACCGGCTGGGATGCCGACCGCGGACGAACGGTCTGGGACATCAAGTGTGGCGATCTCGGCTCCTCGCAAGTGGAGGTCGTAGATGTTCCGAGTCGTGAAGTCGCCTACGTGCGGCGTACCGGTCGGTACCAGGGCCTTGGCGAGGTCTTCGCAGACATCTTCGATCGATTGATGACGTGGGCAGGGCCGCGCCAGTTGGTCACCGACGACTCTTGGGTTGTCGCTGTCTACCACGACAACCCCAGCATTACCGACGACGACAAGCTGCGGGTCAGCGCCTGTATCGACGTTCCGGAGGACACTCCTGCCGACGGTGAGGTTGGGCGAATGCGGTTACCCGGCGGGCCATGTGCGGTCGCTCGATTCGAACTCGGCGAACGAGATTATGCAAAGGCATGGTTTGCAGTAGCCGGTGGCTGGCTTCCCGATAGCGGCTATGAACCCGACGACCGTTTGCCTTTCGAGCGGTATCCCATTGGGATGTCGACCACCTCCGCTGACACTGAGGTGGTCGACATCTGCATACCGGTCAGGCCGTTGCGTCGCTACTGAGCGTTCGCGAACACTGCTCCCCAATCAAATGTCGCCGAGTCCTCGTACCAAGACGGCCATTGTGCGCACCAATCGGGGGTGGTTGTGTCACGAATCCGATCGACTGCGGGTAGATACGGCTTGATGTCGAGAACGGGGGTGCTGGGCTCGGCGTCGATGTAGGCGATCTGGATGACCCCAGCCTGGATGTCAAGCGACAGCACCGGAACCGCGGTCAGTGCAATGGGGTTCGGCCGAGCCGGCGACCGGGTTGCGAAGATCCCGACCTGGTCTGGTCCCGCCTTGTACGGCTTGTCAGCGATCGTCATTTCGCGGAAGGCTGGCTCGTCGAGTTGGTCGCACCACCACAAGATATTGAGGTGGGAGAATCCGTCGAGTTCCGTGAGTGCGGGCCGGTACTGCTCACTCACCACAATCGCGAACCCGCCCTGGTCAACCCTGACGTGACCTATCGGTACGACCTGATATTCGGCACTTGCCATCGCTTGCTCCTTGTTTGCGCTTACGATCACCGTATGGCGCGAGCGGTCAGATGGCTTTGCGATTCTTGCGATAGCCTTGCCGCTGGTTGCGCAAAGAGGTTCTAAGGAGTCCCGATGATTGAGTATCCGATGTCTCGACGTGACGATGACGTCGATATCTATCACGGAACTCTGGTGTCGGATCCCTATAGGTGGCTTGAAGAGATCGACTCTGCGGAGACCCAGGTATGGGTCGGGGCCCAGAATGAGCTGACCTTTGGTTATCTGGACACAATCCCGCAGCGTGACGAGCTCCGTGACCGTTTCCGACAGCTGTGGGACTTCCCTAGAGAGTCGGCTCCGGTGCGGCGTGGCGACTGGTATTTCTACTCGCACAACGATGGCCTCCAAGCTCAGCCGACCCTCTACAAGCGGGCTGTTGCCGGTGGCGTGGCGACGGTGGTTCTGGACCCAAACACGCTCTCTGAAGATGGCACAGTGGCAATGATGACGCAGTCCTTCACCAAGGACGGGCGGCTCCTTGCCTACAGCGTTGCCGAGGCAGGAAGCGACTGGCAGGTTGGTCGGATTCTCGACACCGAGACGGGTGAACATCTCGACGACGAACTGCACTGGATCAAGTTCACACCTTTCGCCTGGGCACCGGATGGCGAGTCGCTCTACTACAGCCGATATCCGGCTCCCGACGAGTTCCCCAACGAACCCCCGAGCACGCACCACCGCGTCTTTCTCCACCGCCTGGGCACCGATCAGGAATTAGACCACTTGGTCTATGAGAGGTCCGACGCTCCGGATCTAGGGTTCAATCCGCTACTCACCGATGACGCTGAACTGTTGGCGCTGCATGTATGGCAGGGCACCGACACCCGCAATCGGTTGTACTACCGGCGGCTCGACAGCGACGGCGAGTTCGTCCGGCTGCTCGACGGCTTTGATGCCAAATACCATCTGGTTGGTCACCGCGCCGGGTCGCTCTATCTGATCACCGACCTGGATGCGCCGCGGGGACGGCTTATTGCGATCGATCTAGACAATCCCGGACGGGAACACTGGCGCGAGGTAGTCCCCGAGGGCCAGGACACGATGGAGTTTGCCACCATCGTTGCCGACAGCTTGGTGACGGGTTTCCTTCATAACGCCCATCATGTCGTCGCCATCTATGACCTTGACGGCGGCCACATCCGTGATCTGGAACTTCCGGCCATGGGCACCGTGACAGAGATGTCTGGCAAACCCTCCCACCGCGAGCTGTTCATTGGGTTTCAATCGTTTGTCCATCCACCAACAGTGTTGCGTTACGACTTTGACGATGACACCTTGGATCGGGTGACAGAGTCCTCGGTCTCTATTGACCCCGACTCCTTCACCACTAGCCAGACGTGGGCTGAGTCGTTGGACGGAACCCCGATTCCGATGTTCGTGACTCACCGCAGCGACCTCATACTGGACGGGACTGCTCCCACAATCCTATACGGCTACGGCGGTTTCGATATCAGCATGACCCCGCTGTACGCCCCCGATCGTCTCGGCTTTATCGAAGCCGGCGGTGTGTTTGCCGTCGCCAACCTCCGCGGCGGCGGCGAATTTGGTCAGCAGTGGCACCGCGCCGGGATGTTGGACAAGAAGCAGAACGTCTTTGATGACTTCATCGCAGCCGCCGAGCACCTGATAACTGCGGGGTACACCTCATCTCGGAATCTCGGTATCTACGGTCGATCGAACGGCGGACTACTGGTTGCCGCCTGTTTGCTGCAACGCCCCGACTTGTTTGGCGCGGTCGTCGGTATGGTGCCGGTCACCGACATGCTCCGCTACCAGAACTTCACCGCAGGGCGTTATTGGATTCCGGAGTACGGCGATGCCACAGCGGGCTATGAGGCCTTTGACTTTCTGTTCGAGTACTCCCCACTGCACAATGTCAATAGTGGTGTCTACCCGCCAACGCTTATTACGACCGGTGACTCGGACGACCGAGTCGTACCGCTTCACTCTTACAAGTTCATTGCCGAGCTGCAGACGGCGGTTGGGGAATCGGGGCCGGCCCTTCTCCGCGTGGATCAGCGTGCCGGCCATGGTCTGGGCAAGCCGATAGCCAAGCTGATAGATGAGGCCGCCGACATCTACGCATTCTTCCTGCACCATCTCTCCTAGCCAAAGAACCCGTCTTGCGGGTTACTTGGAGCGCGAGAACCCTGCCCGCAATTCCCGGTTTAGCTGTAGCTAGTCCTTGCCGATAAACGGCAGGTCAAGGGAAACAGTTGAATGAAGAAGACAGAAAACCAATCGCGTTTGCTGGGTTGGATCGCAGCTGCCGTTGTCGGTGGCCTGATCCTCGCCTTCGCCGCGTTGACATTCACCAATTCGCGCAGCGCAGGGGACACCCTCGAAGAGGCTGCCGCATTACACACCGCCGATATGACGTTGTCTGCACAAGATGTGGCGATGAAGTCGATCGGGCAGTTGGTGCTGCTCGCCCAGGACAGGGAACTTGACGTTGCCGGTGACGATGCGGTCGCGGCAGCTGCCACCGAAGCCGAACGTACGATCGCGGCTCTGCAGTCGCGATTCGAGTCTTTTGATGAAGAAGCCGCTAACTCGCTGACTCCGCTGTTGACCACGTGGGACGAGGCCGCCTTCGATGTCATCAACCTTGCAGTCGCGGGGGATGGAACATTGGCATCGGAGAAGCTTGTTGCGACGCTGGTCCCCGCTACCGCAGAGTTTGCGGAAGCTCTCACCGCTGAGCGCGATGAGAGAGCAGCTGCCCTCGATGATGCCCAGAATCGAGTCGGCAGGGTTGCCCAGATCGCTGGCTTCCTGACCGCCTTCTTGCTGCCGCTGGGCGCCATCATTGCGTACCGGATCTCGGCCCGTACACAGCTCGACGTTGCTGAAGCACACTTAGACGCTCGCCTCGAAGCCGAAAAATCCGTTGGCAGAGCCAAGGATCAGTTCATTGCCAATGTCTCTCACGAGCTGCGCACCCCTCTCACATCCATATACGGATTTTCTGAGGTTTTGCTCGACCAAGGTTTTGTGGATCCGACTGCCGCCGGTGATCTTGTCGGGCTCATCAACAGCGAGTCGGCAGAACTGGCGCGGATGGTCGAAGACCTGTTGGTCGCGGCCCACGACGCAGATACACCTCTTGCCATGGACCTCGCACCGGTTGCTATTGCGGATGAACTCGATGCCGTCATTGCTCCCTTCCGACGCCGCGGTGCCACCATCGGAGGCGGCTACGGGTCAGGAACGGTGGTCGGAGACCAGTTGCGGGTTCGCCAGATCCTGCGCAACCTCGTCTCCAACGCAATCCAGCACGGTGGCCCCACCATCCGTGTGTATGGCGATGTTGCGGGAAACAACTATGTCGTGTCTGTTGAAGACGACGGACCCGGAGTGCCAGAGAATCTCGAGCCGCGCCTCTTCTCCCGTTTTGTCCACCAGGGGGATGAGCCGCTTACCGCCGGTTCCGTCGGACTCGGTCTTGCGGTCGCCCATCTGTTGGCTGAAACGATGCACGGGAGACTCGAATATGACAGGGTTGTCGGTCGGACGAGCTTCGTGCTGTCGCTACCTATCGCCGCTACAGACGCGACCGTCGATGACGAGTTGCTTGCGGCTAGCCCTCAGTGATGCCGCTGCTGCGTCGCTCCTTCGCACTTGCCCTGGTCTCGGTGCTATTCCTTGCTGTTCTTTCGCCTGCCCACGCCGGTTCCAGCGAATTCGTGAGGGACGAGTTCAACTCGGTTAGCTATTCAGGGGACGATGGTTCGGTCGCTTGGCAGAGCATTTGGCTCGAAGCTCCGTTGACCAATGGCCCGACAACGGGTGAATTCCAGGTTGTTTCCGATACTTACTGCGTGGCGACCAATTGTCTGCGTATCGGGCCCAACGACGTCACCGGGCGCGGTGCTTATCGCGAGGTAGGTTTGTCCGACTCAACCGCGGCAACTCTCACGTTCTCGTTCCGTCGGCAGCTCGACGGTGGCAGTGATGGTCGCCTGCTGGTTCGTGTGTCAAGTGACGGTTGGTCGTGGAGCACGGTCGCCAGCTACCAGCTCAATACCGAGGATGCAGGCAATGTGGCGCAGAGTCTTGATCTGTCCTCATATGCAGGAGCCGCTCTCAAGGTCGGGTTCTTCGGAGACGGCGAGTTCGGTGGGTATTTCTTCATTGACAACGTCCAGGTGGCGATGTCAACAAACACCAGCCCATCGTTCACCACCTCGCTACCGGATCGTGCTGATACGGAGACCGATACCGTTAGCTTTGCGGTGAGTGCCAGCGACCCTGATGATGACGATCTCAGCTTCAGTGCTGTCGGTCTTCCCCCCGGGAGCTCTATCGATTCGAACTCCGGGGTAGTTTCCGGGACGATTGGATACACGGCTGCAGCGTCGTCTCCGTTCTCCACGATCGTGACCGTTTCCGACGGGCAGGGTGGCACTGACACGGACTCTTTTGTGTGGGTGATCGACGACCTCAATCGGATCCCCGACATGGCGTTTATCCCCAATATGACCGCCAACGAAGAGGTCGTCATGCAGGTCACCATCGACGCAGACGACCCCGACCTCCCCGACGACTTTCTGAACTACAGCCTGACCAGCGCTCCCACGGGTGCCTCTATCGCGCCCAACGGCGTGATCACTTGGACGCCGACGGAGTCGAACGGCCCCGGAACATATGGGTTCACGGTGAAGGTCAAGGATTCGGCGAGCCCCCCAGCTTCGGTAGTGCGCTCGTTCAGTGTGACGGTCGTGGAAACGAATGCCGCTCCCCAAGTGTCGTATATCCCTGATCAGGCCCTGGGCGCCGGTGACTCGATGTCCTATACCGTTGCAGCCACGGATCCCGACATACCGCCAAACAGCCTCGCCTTCACAGCCGCCGGCATGCCTCCCGGGATCGTGATCAATCAGAATTCTGGATTGATCAGCGGAACGATCCCGAGTACCGCTTCCCAAGCTACTGGGACCGCCACGGTGACAGTCAAAGACAATGGGACGCCCCAGACAAGGACGGTCCAGACCTTTGCCTGGCAGGTTACGAGAGGGAACCACGCTCCGGTACTGGCTCCGATTGCCAATCAGAATCCAGAGAGCGGCGGATCTATCGTATTCACTGCCGTTGCCACCGACGCCGACAGCGGAGATACGCTGAATTATTGGCTCGCTGACGGTATTGATGCGGTGCCCGAAGGAGCTGCGATTAATCCTGACACGGGTAGCTTCACCTGGAAGCCGACAGAAGTCCAGCATGGGACTACCTACCGGATCAATGTTGGTGTGTCGGACTCAGGCTCACCGCGCTTGTCAGATACGCAATTGATCACGATTGTCGTTCCCGAGATCAACAAAGCTCCAAGAGTGGACAAGCCGGCCAACCAGCGGTCTGCGGAAGGCGAGTCGGTTTCGGTCACAGTTTCGGCCACTGATCCTGATCCCGATGACCAATTGCGTTTCACCGCAACGGGTCTGCCCAGAGGTCTGACCATCGCTACAACGACTGGCGCCATCTCTGGTGTCGTTGGCTTCGAGGCGGCCGCAGCCTCGCCGTACAACGTGACGATCACGGCAACTGACAATGGGAAGCCGGTGAAGTCCAACAAGGCGTCATTCGAGTGGCGGATCGACAACACCAATCGACCACCAGTCGCCACCTCAACCGATGTACTGGCTTTTGTAGGCGAGGAAACCCCGCTCTCTCTGGTTGCCGAGGATCCCGACGGCGATGACCTCGAGTATTCGATTTCGGTCGAGCCGATCTTTGGTGTGCTCGAAGGGGATGCACCCAACTATGTCTACACCAGCGACGGCGGCAACAACAGCGACAGTCTTACTTTCGTCGTTACCGATGGCGAGTTTGACGCAGAAGCCAGCGTCACCATCGAACTGCGGACGGAGAACGCAGCTCCAACTGCGGCGAATGATGAATACGAGACAGACGAGGGCCAAGTCCTCGAGGTGGCAGCACCGGGTGTGCTCGGCAACGACACAGATCCTGACGGCGAGCAGCTGACGGCTGCCGTTGTATCTCCACCGGACCACGGTCGGCTCGTGCTCAATCCAGATGGTTCCTTTGCGTACACGGCTGCTGCGGGGTTCGTCGGTGGCGACAAATTCATCTATCTGGCCACGGATGCACTCGGTGAGGAGAGCGCCGCCACCGTTGTGCTGACGGTCAACGGTGTGGAAGTAGTCGCAGTGCCGGTTGTTGACGACAGTCCCAAGGTCGACGTGGTTGCTGCCACCACCTCGCTATGGCAGCCAGCGGCCGATGGCGATCAAGGTTTCGTTGCCCAAGTCCCGAGAGCCATAGTGGCGGCCCTAAACAGCGGTATCTCGACACTTCCGAATCTCGTGCTGCCGCTACTGCTGCTGGCGATCGCCCTGCTCATCGCACTCACTGTTGGGCGCATCACCTATCTCCCTGCGGTCGCTGCCAAGAAGCACGAAGAGGGGTACGTCAAGTCATACGATGCTATCCACGGACTGGGACGTCTTATCCCTAGCGATGGCGATGACGAGGTGTTTGTCCACGGTCACGCGCTTAGCAAGATGGAGACACTGGAAGAGGGCCAGAAAGTCGAATTCATTGCTGCCGACGTGAGGGGTCGTCGCATCGTTCTTCAGATCTGGCCGGCTACCTAACGAACGCCACCTGGTGAACGTCGATACGACCGATCCGAAATCCGGCTTCGCAGTAGGCAAGGTAGTAGCGCCACGTCCTGCGGAATCGCTCATCTAGGTCTTCCTGCCGCAACCGTTGCCAGCTTTCTTCGAAGCGCTCTCGCCACTTCTGCAGCGTCACCGCATAAGAGAGTGCGTGTGGATCTGTCGATGTGACCCGCAACCCATTGTTGATGGCCAAGGAGCGGAGGGTGGCAACCGAGGGCAATGCCCCGCCGGGGAAGATGTGTTTGCTGATGAAGTCATCTCTATCAAGTAGCGACTCATAGAGGTCGTCGGCGATGGTTATCGCCTGCATGGCAACCCGCCCGCCCGGGCGCAGATTCTCCGAGATTGTGGTGAACAGTGCTGGCCACAGATCTGCGGGGATGGACTCGATCATCTCGATTGAGACAATCTTGTCGTAGGTTCCGGTCTCGTCCCGAAAGTCAAGCAGCTTGATGTCGGTGAGGTGGTCGACACCGGCTGTCTTGAGCCGGTCCCGTGCGTATTCGGCCTGTTCGGTGCTCAAGGTGATTCCGGTCACTCGACAGCCGATCTCGGTGGCTGCATATTCAGCGAATCCGCCCCAGCCACACCCGATTTCGAGCACATGATCGTCGGCTTTGAGGTCCGCCAACTCGGCGAGCCTTCGGTATTTCTCTGTTTGTGCTTGCGACAACGTCGTTGCCTGATCGGTGAAGACGGCAGAGGAATAGGTCATGGTCTTGTCGAGCCACGCTGTGTAGAACTCGTTGCCGAGGTTGTAGTGATCCCCGATCGACGGAATCTCTGATCGACGCCGAGTCACGATTCGCTGCCACAGCTTCCGCACCCATCTGATGACTCGATCTGGGCGGCTGGACCGAAGGTAAGAGTCCAGATTGAGTCCGAGGGCCTCCAACGCCAGTGGCAGATCTTCGGTGTCCCAGTCGCCGGCCAGGTAGGCCTCGGCGAATCCAACACCACCCCCGCGCACCAGCTTGCGCAGTACAGCAGCCGGTTGATGAATGGTGAGGTCTGCGCTGGGTCCTGGACCATCGCCGGTGCCGGTGATCGGCGCCAAGCCATCGATACGGACACGAACCGACCCGATGCGGACCCGCCGCAGCAGGGCCCGGTAAACGATGCTTATTAGCGAAGTGGGGACATTTCGTAGTTTCATCATGACACTCCATTAAAGGTACTCGTCACACTCACCGGTGTGGACGGTGCCGGGGGGACGGATCGGTATTTGGCCCCTTTGAGAAGCAAACGCAAGGCGTTCCAGTGGATTCCCAGCGTGATCTTCAGAGTGAGCATGGGGTGTGTGGCGAAGACGCGGAGCATCGATCGATCGTGGAGGGGGTGACGCTTCCCGACCATGGTTGCTGTCAGTAGATCCGCAGCCGCGGTTGCGTAGTCGATCGATACCGAGAATCGGTCGGCCGGCGGGCGGAGTGTGAACTCATACCTGCCGTCCTGATCGAAGAAGGGGGACACGTGCAATTCCTTGGCAAAGGAGTGCCGGTGCGGAGCTTCGCCCGTTACGGGTACGAGGTGGCTGTGCGAATGCCCAAAGGTGTTGTGGATTTCATAGAGCACGGCACGCAGAGAACCGTCGGCGTGATGACAGAACCACATGGTGAGAGGATTGAATGTGTATCCGAGGATTCTGGGATACAGCAGCAATTGCACCGAGCCACCTTCCAGGTTGATACCAGCAGCCGTGAGCTCGCGCTCAATCCAGGGTCGCAGCGGGGATCCATCGCGGGGTCCGTGGTCGCGGTCATGAATGGAGAACAGGTTCCATCGGTTGTGTGACAGCAGACGATTGGATTCGGTTAGGGCACTGAGCTCGTCGAGGTCAATGAGCATCGAATAAGTGCGATAGCGAAGACTATGCCGCATCGGCGACTTGCGGCGATGCGTTACCTGCCCAACGTACAGAGCGCTCGTGACTGTCATGCGGAAACGGCTTCGCGCCGAGGAGCGGTCACGTGGGCAGCAGGGCTCATCGGGACGATCTGATTCGACCATGGGGCTGGTGACCCGAGGGCGGCGGCGATGGTCAGTCCGGCCTGGAGGCCATCTTCATGGAAGCCATAGCCGCAGTAGGCGCCGCCAAACCACGTCCGGTTGGCGCCCTGGATCAAGCCGAGGTCGCGTTGCCCGAGAGAAGATGCGGTATTGAACTGGGGATGTTGAAACATCACGTCGTCGATCACTGAGCTGGGGTCGGGTTCCGTGGCCGGGTTCAACGAAACGAACACCTGACGATCCTTGGGGAGTGACTGGAGCTTGTTCATCCAATAGCTGACCGTCACCGGTGTGGTTCCGCTGGCCCCAACTGATCCGATCGCATTCCAGCTTGACCAGGCGGCACGCTTCTTGGGCATTAGACGCGGGTCACTGTGCACCACCGCTCGATTGGTGGCGTAGTGGAATGACCCAACGATCGACCGTTCGGCGGAGGTGGCAGCGTCGCCGAGGATACGAAGCGAGGTGTCGGCATGGGTCGCAAGCACAACGTGGTCAAACTGGCGCTTGCCGCCACGCTCGTCGTAGAGAGTCACCGACTCGGCGTCTCGTTCGATGTTCACAACACTATGACCCAGTAGCACTTCGTCGACCCCGGCCAACGCTCGATCGACGTAGCGTTTACTGCCGCCAACGACCGTGCGCCATTGCGGTCGATCATTCAGCCGGATCAGGCCATGGTTGGCGAGGAAGTTGAGGAACGTCCTTGCGGGCATCTTGGCGACATCGTCACCGGTACCCGACCAAACTGCGGCGGCAAGGGGGAGAAGGTAGTGGGACCCGAACGCATCGGGATAGCCTTGTTCGGCCAAGTATTCAGAGATGGAGATGTTGTCAGGAACATCACCCAGGTGGTCCTGCTCGCCGCGGAATCGGTTGATTCCACGCAGCATTGACCACATCGTGGGGCGAAGCAGATTGGACTTCTTGGCAAACATGCCGCCGGCGCTTCCTGCGTATTCGAGTCCGGTGTCGGGGTCACTCACCGAGAACGACATATCGCTGTCTTTGGTTTCGGTACCCAACGTTTTGAACAGCTCGGTCAGGTTCGGGTAGTTCCGCTCGTTGTAGACGATGAACCCGGTGTCAACAGGAAGGTTATAGCCGCCCATATCGATGTCGATCGTTCTAGCGTGACCGCCCGGTCGACCGGCCGATTCATAGACGGTAACTTCATGGGTGTTCTTCATTGCCCAAGCAGCACCGATGCCGGTGATCCCAGAGCCGACGACTGCGATTCTCATTGGTCCTTCCGAGGTTGTTCAAGCAGTGTTCGGAACCGGAATGACCATTGGATCAGGCCTAATACGAATCAAGCC
>RCNF010000376.1_pt1 | contig 22416 bp, 17 predicted proteins | sample 2041311 | NCBI WGS metagenome assembly RCNF01 (sample SAMN09708228, study PRJNA481090) | Marine sediment metagenome, whole genome shotgun sequencing project. | biome: marine sediment; feature: ocean; material: sediment; isolation source: Sewage treatment plant 2 marine sediment (STP2) ... | reverse complement strand
AACCCGAATCAATTCCCAGTGCTGAACCTGAGTCGATACCCAGTGCCGAACCCGAATCAATTCCCAGTGCTGAGCCTGAGTCGATTCCCAGAGCCGAACCCGAATCAATTCCCAATGCTGAACCTGAGTCGATGCCCAGAGCCGAACCTGAATCAATTCCCAATACCGATCCAGAATCAATACCTAGTGCGGATCCTGAATCGATGCCCTGCGTTGATCCCGAATCGATACCGAGTGCAGACCCGGAATCGATACCTGCCATTGTGCTCTGTGATCGCTCAGCACTTGCAAGTGTCGGGAATATCATTGCAGCAAGCGACGCTCCCAGAATGAATCTCATCCTGGCGCTCATTACATATCGCATGATTAACTCCTAATTTATTTGTCTCGCTTTTTGGCTCTATGCCATCCTTTGTAAGTTTAAATTTGCAAGGAATCCTATCCTCACAATATAGCCAGTGGTTTGTTCTTAAACAGACGAATTGTTCTCCAACCCTCGCTCCACCAACAAATCTCTTAAATCCTGATGGTCCTCTTCATTGACAACGTAATGGACCATGTACAAACCCGTATCCTTTTTCTCCGCCTTCTCTGCGTCAGACTTTTCTGTTGAAACGAACCAATTATCTAGTTCCTCCAAAAACTCCTGCCCGCGCTTCTTTACGTACGTATCGAATTGCCCCAATGACTCGATCGTTAGCCCTCTCTCGGAAAACACTTGGCGATCGAAATACCCTGTGCCTTGGCCCTTTTTTTCAATATTCGCAGCTGCAGTGGAGAAAAAGTAATGACCAACACGCCCTAACCTTTCGACCAACTCTGGTGACAGCGCCTCAGGTTCAAAATCTCGGCGAACCGCCTTGTAAGTCTTATTCTCGAGTTCAATCACAGCACCGACCCTAACTAGCTCTTTAATCATCGGCCGCGGAGCCATATCTCCACTATATGTTCTAACCAAACTCGCAAAAGACGGTGCATCATCTATTGTCGAGTCATAAGGTATTTCTAGTGGTACCCCGTAAGGCCCGACATATGCCGGATCACTATGCCAACCCGATAAGACTCGTCCTGGACGTGACAACTTCCGTGATGAGTCACCTTGCTGAATGGCCCTGTCAATTACGTTTTTTACTTCTTTCCTTGTTAGCCCCGTTAATATTGCAGTCCGTGACTGATTTACCTTGCCGTTATTTTCAAAATGCCTAATGGCTACCTCGACATATACGTCTTTTGCAACATCCGCGAAGTCGCTGTGCGACACTCCTTGACTAATTAACAGCCTAATTAGCGGCTTCATCATCATTCTTAGTGCTTGACGAAGATGCTCTTTTACGTTTGCGCTCATCTAGAACATTCCCCTACAAGCATATGTAAAATAAACGAAATTTATGTTAACTGGCAACAGTTTATTTTATCTGTTTCCCGGGCTGGAACAAGCTAGTATTTTCGGGTGTATGGTGGGGTAGGCTAATCCCCAACTCGCCATTACACCCATTAGTGCTTCACATGACTTTTAGCTGTTGTATTCTATGGGGTTTCTAAGAAAACTCGCCATCGACGGCGAACATGCGGGGAGGGGAAAAGCAGCCTGACGACCGGAAGCGAGGTCCGGATGAACAACATCGTCAAGGAAAGTTGCTACGTCCAAAACGTAGCTAGATCGGATAATCGCGCGTTTTTTCGACCATATTTGAATGAAATCAAGCATTCCTATGATTGCTAACCAGGCAAATACGGGTCAGGAAATTCGAAAGGCCTCGTAATCTACCAAGATTCGATCATATTCGGGTCGCGCTCCTCGAAATAAAACACCCCAACCGCAACTGTGCTCTTATCAGATGCGGAGTTGTCCTTATCATGAAGCGACTCATATGCAATAAACAGATCATCAATTGACTCAGCGAGCTCAGTTAGACGATCGAAGTTAATTCGCCTAACACGCGGCAAATCGCTGCGACGAACGTTTTGTGAAAACGTAGTCATTTGTGCCCAACTTTCGTCATCCCTGTCAGGATTTACATTGTGAGCAATTGTCGAAATCAGTGGATATACGGCATGAACAAAAGACGCGACTACCTTTTCATGCGAACCTTTCGGATAGACGGTTCTATTAATCGCGGTAAGATTACCCTGCCCGTCTTCCTCAATCGCCCCGACCCTTCGCAATTCTGTTCTCATCGCACCGGGAGGTACATCGCCGCCAAATCGTTTGACCAGTCTTGAAAATGACTTCGACTCACCTGCAAATGGCAAAGTCGCAGGACGCCCCGCAGAGTCCAGAAACTCATCTTCAGCGTGCCATCTATGAAGGACTTCGCTAAGCGGTGTGCTCTTCACAACAACCGAATGTTCACCATTCGTAATTTTTTCACGGATGCGTCTTACTTCTTTCCGGGTGAGTCCAGTCATCACCGCAACTCTAGAAATATTGGTTGGCCGGCCACGCAGTCCATGGTCAGACGTCGCTACATCAACGAACGCGGTCTTGGATATTTCTGAAAACTCTCGATAACCAATTCCGTGCCGCAGCAAGATACGCGCTAGCGGCTTTAGCACGACTAGTACCGCGCCAAGAATTTGTCCTTGAATATTGTTATGCATGGTCGCGGAATATATGGTCGATTTCGGCGATTCGCCAGCGAATTGGTTTAATTGGGAAAAATGACCCAGATTGCACCATCGACTGAGCAACCGAACAAGTTGCCTTTCTGAGCGAGAAACACATGTTTACCCGTTGAATTCGGTGCAAGCCACGCGGCTATTGGGTCGAAAGCAGCTTATTGAATTCAATTTCGTCAATTGCAGCCACTTCTAATTTCTGCGCTTTTGCGAGCTTCGATCCTGCTTTGTCACCATAGACCAGATAGTCGGTTTTCTTGGATACGCTGCCGGTTACTTTGCCGCCATGTTGCTGAATGAGCTGTTTTGCTTCGTCTCGAGTCATGCTCTTCATCGTCCCGGTCAGGACAAAGGTCATTCCTGCCAGCGGTCCATCTTCCGGAGCGCTTTGAGGCTCAGATTCGCTCCAATGCACGCCTGACGCACGCAGCTTCTCGATGACTTCGCGATTGTGAGCATCGCTGAAATAGGCCTGGATTCGAGATGCTACGATTGGGCCGACGTCACTGACCGACAATAGCTCCGCTTCTGAAGCGCTGATGAGGTTCTCGAGCTTGCCGAAATGACTTGCCAGTGACACTGCAGTAGCCTCCCCTACTTCACGGACGCCCAAGCTGTATATAAGACGTGCCAACGTAGTTTCTTTGCTGGTCTGAATGGCTGTTATCAAGTTATCTGCGGATTTTGGACCCATGCGATCCATATCTGCCAACTCAGCTTTTGACAGCGAATAAACGTCCGCCGGTGTAGATATCATCTCTGCCGCGACCAGTTGATCAACCAGTTCTGCTCCCAACCCGTCAATGTTCATCGCCTTGCGCGAGACGAAGTGAATGATTGCTCCAGAATTCTGCGCGGGACAGATTCGACCGCCGGTGCAACGAGCCACTGCCTCACCTTCTATTCTTACAACCGGTGATTCGCATATCGGACATTCCGTCGGCAAGGAAACTTGTCGAGTGTCTTTCGGCCTGCGCGCGAGAATCACGCTGGCAACCTCTGGAATCACATCGCCGGCGCGTCTGACTATGACCGTATCGCCAACGCGAACATCCTTTCGATGCAACTCATCGATATTGTGCAAGGTCGCGTTACTTACCGTGACGCCACCGACGAAAACGGGCTCAAGCCGGGCTACCGGCGTTACCGCCCCAGTTCTACCAACCTGAAATTCGACATCTTGAACAACTGTCAATTCTTCTTGTGCCGGAAACTTATGTGCTATCGCCCAACGTGGCGCTCGCGATACAAACCCCAGCTCCCGTTGTTGTGCGAGACTGTCAACTTTGTAAACAATGCCATCAATTTCATAACCCAAAGACGCACGCTTCTTGTTCAGGTCATCATAAAACTCCAGACAGCCATCGACCCCTTTGACAGTTCGTCGCTCAGGACAAGTCTTGAATCCCCAATTTTGCAGCCGATCGAGAATCGCGCTATGGGTTGCAGGGAGATCACCGCCACTAACAACTCCAACGGAGTAAACATAGATATCAAGTGGTCGCTCAGCGGTGAGCTTCGGATCAAGTTGACGAAGACTGCCAGCCGCAGCATTGCGCGGATTCACGAACGTCTTTTTCCCCGACTGGCGCGCCCGTTCGTTGAAATCCTCGAACCCCTTTTTTGGCATGAAAACTTCGCCACGTACCTCCAGGATTTTCGGATAGTCATCACCGAGCAACTGCAGAGGAATAGCGTCGATGGTTCTGACGTTGTGCGTTATATCCTCCCCGGTCGTACCGTCACCACGTGTAGCACCGCGCACTAGTTTTCCATCTTCGTACATTAAACTGACCGCAGCGCCGTCAAGCTTAGGCTCCGCGGCGTATTGCAATGTATCCGCACCCTCCTCCATCTCCAGGCGCTCGGTCACGCGTCGATGAAACTCTCGAAGCTCGTCCGCGCTGAACGCATTCCCAAGAGACAACATTGGAATCTTATGCGCGACCGTGCCGAATGCAGCCATGGGCTCATCGCCAACTCGCTGCGTTGGCGACTGATCTGTTACTAATTCCGGATACTCTTTTTCTATCGACTCAAGCGCCCGCATCAAGCGGTCGTACTCGATATCCGGCACTTCGGGATCGTCGAGCACATGATAGCGATAGCTATGATGGCGAATCTCTTTCTGCAGGGCTTCCAGTTTCTTGCGTATAGCAACAGGCGCAGACATCAGATGGCAGCCGTGCCGACTTCAGGCAACAAGAATGCTGTGTTGAAACTGGATAATTTCCTCACGCATGAATCGCTCTCGCTGAATACTCAATGTGCTACCAGATTCATCAAGCAAGTCCGCGTTCAGGGACTGAGCGAGCGTACGTGCAGTGGTCATCATCATGTCAAATGCTTCAACTGAATCGACAGGTCCGGGCAAAATCAGGAAGAGACTGATCCCCGGTATTTGCTGGTCTTTGATGTTCGCGAGATCGAAACTTCCTGGTTCTACAAGGCTGGCTGCACTGAAAATTGTCTTTTCTTCATTGCTGCCGTCAAGCCGGTGAAATATCCCGAACTTGCCATGACGCATTCCGATACCACGCAGACTGAGAATCAATTCGTCGCCGGGAAACGCCCCGCGGTCTCGTGCAATTAGACGAAGTGTGACAATCTTCTGCGGCGAATCTTCCGGCTCTTCTTCCGGATCCTCCACCAAGTTTGGCTCACCAACCGCGTCTAATTCCGGATCCGCTCCAGCATCGCCGTCATCGAGCGTCGGCTCCACTCGCTGGACAGTACCAGTCGGCTTTGCCGGCTTCGCACGCTCCTTGCGGCTGTACAGGTAGATGCCGCCAATAACCAGGGCACCCGCAAGCAACAGTAACCAACGCAGACCATCCATCATTTTGTCTCGATTTCATCTGCCATATCGTCGGCAGACTCCTAGCTCGCCGCCATTTTCACCGCTGCGTCGAGATCCACAGAGACCATGCGCGAAACACCAGGTTCCTGCATCGTTACGCCGGTAAGTTGGCGCGCCATTTCCATGGTTACCTTGTTATGCGTGATGAAGACGAACTGAACTTTCTCTGACATTGTCTTGACGATTTCGCAGAATCGGCCAACGTTCGCGTCATCGAGTGGCGCATCAACCTCATCCAGCAAGCAAAACGGTGCAGGGTTCAATTCGAAAATCGCGAACACCATCGCAACAGCGGTCAGTGCTTTCTCTCCACCAGACAACAAGTGAATTGTGCTGTTGCGTTTACCTGGCGGCCGCGCCATCACAGTGACGCCAGCAGACAATAAATCATCGCCGGTCATTTCAAGATAAGCATGCCCGCCGCCGAACAGCTTCGGAAACAGAACCTGAAAACCTGCATTTACATTATTGAACGTCTCGCGAAAACGGGTGCGAGTCTCACGATCGATTTTGCGGATAGCACCTTCCAACGTCTCAAGAGCGCCGTTGAGGTCTGCGAGCTGTGAATCGAGATACTCTTTGCGCTCGGACTGTTCCTTGAACTCGTCGATCGCAGCCAGGTTAATTGGGCCCAGTCGCTCGATGCGGCGTCGCGCCTTTTCCAGCTTCTCTTCCCAACTCTCCAGATCGGCAGTCTCATCCATTTCTTCAATGAGAGTTTCAAATACGAAATCAGTTTGTGACAACTGCTCGGCAAAGCCTTCACGCCTGACTCTAACTTCCGCCAGCGCCATTTCCGCTTCATTGACCTTACTTCGAGCGGCGTCAACAGATTGATCCAACTCCATCCGCGACTGATCCAGCTCTCGAAGTTCCGTCTCAACTTTCTCAAGAATTTGTCGTGCAGTTCCCAGTTCGCGCTCAACGTCAACTCGTGCGTCAAGTTGCTCCGCCAGCAGCAGTTTATTCTCGGCGGTTGGCGTCTCTCGCTGCTCCAACTGCGCGCGAATCTCAAGCTCGCGGTTACGGAATTGCTCCAGCTGCGACTGCATACGCTGCAAATTTTGTGCGGCAGATTCTTTGCTTGACCGGCGACTCTCAAACTGAATTGCAATTGTTTGAACTGTCTGCCTGTCTTCATCGGCTTGTGCACGGACGCGAGATAATTCAGCGCGCAATTCTTCACGGCGCGAATCCAGATTGACTCGTTGCTCGTCCATCTGCGCAAGCACCTGCACAGCCTCGTTACAACAACGCTGCGACTCGCGTAGTTGCTCCTCGGCACTAATTCGGTCGCTCTCAAGCTCGCTTGACTCTTCTGCGATAGCGATTTGACGCGCATTTGCCTGATCAAGCCGATACTTGGCAGCGTCCAATGCCGCTTTGACTTCTGAATACTCGCCCAGCAAAGACGATGCGTCTCGCTGCAACGTCTCACGACGTTCTTCCAGTTGATTGAGTCGCGTCCGCCCATCTTTGAGGAGTTTTCTTGCACTGTCGAACCGTGCCTGCAATTCCCGGGTCTCTGACTTAAGGCGACGCATCTCATGCTCTCGCGACAAAATGCCAGCCTTGGCATCCTTGTCACGCGAAACTCGCAGCCAATCCTTGCCAAGCCAAACGCCATCAGCCGTTATTACGGAGCCGTCATTTTGCAGTAACTCTCGAACCGAAACTGCGCTATTCAGTGTCTCCGCGACACGCACGTTCGCAAGCAACCGAACAATCGATGCAGGCGCATTTTGAACCTTGCTGGCTAGCGTATCGTCGCTGGCATGCGACGCTGCATCAGCCGGTTGGTCATGCAATATCGTTACATGGCCTGCCTGTAGTTTGGAAATACTCTCGGTAACCGAGTCAATATCACTGACACAGACAGCCTGCAGGTACTCGCCGAGGACCGTCTCAATCGCTTTCTCCCATCCCGAAGCGACATCCAGCGTCTGCGCGACACGCTTGCTGTTCTCCAGCCCGGCGCCTTGCAACCAGGACTGAATCCCCTCTTCGCCTTCGCCCAACGCCGCCATTTGCAGCGCTTCAAGTGATGCGAACTTGCCTTGGGTTGCCTGCAGAACGTTGCGACGCTCATCGACGAGTCGCGTCAGCTTCTGATCCTGCTCGCGTAACTTGCGAATCTTTTCCGCCGTATCCTGCAGATGTCGATCAAACTCGTCACGCGCCTGGCGCTTGCGGAGTTCCTGCGTCACCAGAGCATCGAATGAATTCTTCAGGTCCTCAGGGTTTGCCATCCCTTCCGATTCCTGCAATTTCTTATGCCGCTCGGACAAGCTATGCAACCTGGATTCGATCTGTTCAGCACGCGTTTGCTCAACGTTTCGCAGTTGCTCTGACTCGTTAAACCTGGCCGTGTACTCATCCCATTGCTGCTGCCATTCTTCCAGGGCAGCGTCCGCTTTACGCAACGATTCTGCCGATGCTGATTCGCTTTGACGCGCTTGTTCCAGACCCGGCACTAATTCGGTTAGCGTAAGCTCAAGCTGCGCAATCTCGCTCTCGTCCTTGTCGATATGTTCGGCGATTTCCGTGGCACCGAGGACCGCCTGCTCCAAATCCTGATTCTGACGCTCGCGTAATTCCTCGGCATGCTCGATCGACTGCTCCAGACGAGCAATATCGGAACCGACTTTGTAGTAGCGACCCTGAACCTGATTAAATGCGTCGGTTTGTTCGCCTTGCTGTATGCGCGCCTCTTCCAGCTGCGACTCCAGCTTGCGCTGGCCTGCAATGGCGGCTTCCAGACGCGTCTTCCGATCGGCCAGCATTGCCCGTGAATCACTTCCCTTGTCGTCCAGGTCCTTGGTGCGCAGCGCCAGTAATTCGGCCGCTGTGCGTCGCTCCTCGTTCTTGTACTTGCCGTAACGCTCAGCGGTCTTTGCCTGTCGATCAAGGTGCTTTATCTGTTTCTCGACTTCATCCAGGACATCCCGCAGCCGATCAAGGTTTTCCCTGGTGTGCTTGATCCGATTTGACGTTTCCCGGCGACGTTCTTTGTACTTCGATATGCCAGCCGCTTCTTCAAGAAACACCCGCATATCTTCAGGCTTTGCCTCAATCAGCCGTGAAATCATGCCCTGTTCGATGATCGAATAGCTTCGAGGTCCCAATCCGGTCCCGAGAAAAACTCCCGTGATGTCCTTGCGACGGCAGCGCGTTCCGTTCAAGTAGTAATTGGAGATTCCGTCTCTTGTAACCTCACGACGAATCGCGATTTCGGCATACTTTGCGTATTGGCCTTCGAGAGTGGTATCAGTATTATCAAATGTCAGCTCAACCGAAGCCACGCCAACCGGCTTACGTGAGCTTGAACCGTTGAAAATTACGTCAGTGATCGAATCGCCACGCAAGCGGCTCGCTGAGCTCTCGCCCATTACCCATCGCACGGCATCAATCACATTCGATTTGCCACATCCATTCGGTCCGACCACGCCAACGAGGCTGCTGGGAAAGGGAATAGTTGTAGGATCTACGAAGGATTTAAAGCCGGCGAGCTTAATATTGCTTAATCGCATTTGCTGGTATTACGCCAATAGCCCGTCAAATCCGGCTAGTGTAATGGAATTCGTCGAATAAAACGATTGTCTCTTTAAATAGACAATCAAGCCTCAATAGCCCGCCACTCGGGGCTTGTGGCAGGTTGCGCATGCCTTCATTCGGCGTTGCCAATGAATATTCCACATGGCCTGTATTCAGTCATTCCAGCAGCAGTTTCGATCGAATTCGAAAAACGCTGTAACCGCCGGAAAATCAGCCAAAAAATAGGCTTCCATCGTCGCCCAAGCCATGTATAATCCCGGCCTTTTCTCGATCTGGCAGGAGTCCAAAGATGCCCGCAAAGAAAGCCGCGAGCAAGAAGCGCAAGAAGACGGCAGTCTCTAAGAAGAAAGCTGTCGCGAAGAAATCCAATTCGAAGAAATCTGCGTCAAAGAAACGCAAAGTCGTGAAGAAAAAGTCCTCGCCTGGGAAGAAGACAGCGAGCAAGAAGAAACCAGTTAGTAAGAAAAAGGTAGTGAAGAAAAAAGTGACGAAGAAGAAAACAGCGACCAAGAAGGTCAGCAAGAAGAAGGTTGCCAAGAAGGCGCCGGCTAAGAAGAAAGTCGCCAAGAAGGCACCATCTAAGAAAAAGGTCAGCGTCAGTAAGAAAGTTGCCAAGCAGGCGCCGGCTAAGAAAAAGGTTGCTGCAAAGCAACCCGCCGCGAAGAGAATCGCGCGAAAACCGGCAGCGCCTCGAGCCAGAACGGGTGGCAACCTATTGTCTGGCCCGATCCACGGAGTTGAGCCGTACAAGCCGAAACGCGGTGAAGATTACATGAGCGATACGCAACTAGAGCATTTCAATAACATTCTGAGTGCATGGAAGAATGAACTGATGTTCGAAGTTGATAGAACTGTTCATCATATGCAGGACGAAGCAGCCAATTTCCCTGATCCGAACGATCGTGCGACTCAGGAATCTGAATTTGGCCTTGAGCTGAGAACCCGAGATCGCGAACGCAAGCTACTGCGTAAGATTGACCAGGCTTTATCTCGAATTAAAGACGGTAGCTATGGCTGGTGTGACGAGACTGGTGAGGAAATCGGTCTGAAGCGACTTGAAGCTCGTCCGGTAGCAACAATGTGTCTTGAAGCACAAGAACGCCGTGAACTGGCGGAAAGACAATTTCGCGACCGGGACGATCGCTACAGATAGCCAATCGACAGCATATGCCGGGCGCTGAACCAGTTTATGTCGGGCGGTTCGCGCCGTCTCCAACGGGACCCATGCATTTCGGGTCCCTGTTGGCCGCCGTCGCCAGTTACCTGCAAGCGCGAAAGAACGCCGGGAAGTGGCTTGTCCGTGTTGAGGACATAGACCCACCGCGGGAACAGTCGGGTGCGACCGACATGATCATTGAGGCGCTCGAGCAGTATGGATTCGAGTGGGACAATGGCATCACCTACCAGAGCAGCAGCGGCGGCGCACACGATGCCGCGATACGACAATTGTTGGCCGCTGGTCACGCATATCGTTGCGGGTGCTCACGTCGAGATCTGCGCGACGCTGAGAGCGGTCCGCTCGGCACCATTTATCCCGGCACATGCCGCAACGGTTGCGATGCTGCGGAGACGGCCATACGCGTCCGCACCGATGACAAGGCGATCATTTTCGAAGATGGCCTGCAAGGCACGCAATCCCAATGCCTGGAATCTGAGTCAGGCGACTTCATCATTGAGCGACGAGACGGTCTTGTCGCCTATCAACTGGCGGTTGTAGTAGACGACCACGAACAGGGAATCACAGAGATTGTTCGTGGCATCGATTTGATGGATTCAACTCCAAGGCAAATCTGGCTACAGCAGTTGCTTGGATACTCAACGCCCAGCTACCTGCATATACCGGTAGCTACCTTCCCAAATGGCCAAAAATTGAGCAAGAATACAGCTGCGCCCGCCTTGCCTCTGGACCAACCCGGGCCGACTATCGTGGCCGCACTCCATGCCCTTGGCCAACAACCAGCGCTCGGCCTTGAAACAGCCACTCTCGCTGAAATCTGGAGTTGGGCACTCAGACACTGGGATATCGAAGCCATTTCCAGTAAGACTCAGATTCCGGTGGACTCCAGCGCAATGGCCGCCATGCCCGGCGACCCGAGTTAGGCGTTCGGACGTTCGGAGAGACTGCATTTGGCGGTCTATGCGGGCTGTTTACTGCTTGGCCGGCGGCAGATCCTGCTGCCTGAAAGAGCAGCATGACAGCCGCGTACAACGGGCCCACCTCGGACCGAAATCCCTTGACATCAGTGCCTTAGATGCCATAGCTTGGAGTCTGCAATGGGGATACGCTCCCCCGCCCCCTGTTGCAGAGCCTGAAGGGGTTAACACCCTACGGCGGGCCCCCTGTGAAAACGGGGGGCCTTTTTTTATGCCAATTCGTTTGCCCCACATAGCACCTCATCAATGAGCACTGACCCAGCAAAATCACGGATTCTCAGCAGTCAATTCAAGCCCGCATGGTGGCTCTTGAATCGACACCTGCAGACCGTCTACCCGTCCATGCCCTGGGCTTTGCGACACAGACCAGAACTGAGACGCGAAATACTTGAATTGCCCGATGGCGACGTCACTGCGGTTGACTGGATGATCCCTGCCACTGAGCTGCCCAAATCGGCGCCCTTGTTGGTAATACTGCATGGCCTTGAGGGCTCAGCGAAGTCGTCTTACGCGCAGATGTTAATGCTCGGCGCCTACCAACGCGGCTGGCAGTCATGCGTGCTCAATTTTCGTGATTGTGGTGACTATCGCAACCGGCTGCCGCGTCGCTATCACGCCGGCGAAACCAACGACATCCGATACTTCCTCGACTTGAAAAAAGAGCAAGGCTTCGATGGACCGGTAATGGCCGTAGGCTACTCTTTAGGGGCCAATGTACTGCTCAAGTATCTTGGCGAAACAGGTGCCAACACTCCCCTGCAGGCCGCTGCAGCGGTCAGCGTGCCATTCGATTTGGACAAATGTTCTGATGCATTAAACCATGGTTTTTCAAAGATTTACCAACTACACCTCTTAAAACGCATGAAGAACTCAGTCAGCAATAAATTCAACCAACATACCGCCGCATTTGATTGGTCCAAAGCGATGAACGCCAAGACTTTCGCTGAATTTGATGATGCCGTAACTGCTCCGCTGCACGGCTTTGCAGGCAAGGACGACTACTATGGTCGTTGCAGTTCGGGCCAGTTCCTTAAGGATATACAGCGACCGACGCTGATCATCAATGCTCTGGACGACCCTTTCATGACGCCGAGCATAATTCCTAAAGAGGAACAGCTAGGCGAGCACGTCTCGCTCGAGGTGAGCGATGCGGGTGGGCATGTTGGATATATCAGTGGTGGCACACCTTGGCGGCCAACCTACTACCTGCCAGAGCGATTGCTCGGCTTCTTGCAGCCATTTTCGGCGAGAACCCCTCCTGCAGAATCTGATTGAATCTGCAGGAGGATCTGGCCCAAATGCTTAAGCGGCTTCGACGTCCTTCATAGACAGTCGAACACGACCCTGGCGGTCAACTTCCAGAACCTTGACCTGAACAACATCGCCTTCAGCCAGCTTATCGCTGACCTTCTCAACACGCTCGTTCGATATCTGCGAAATGTGCACCAGCCCATCTTTGCCAGGCAGGATCGTGACGAAAGCGCCGAAGTCCATCAAGCGAGCCACACGACCTTCGTAGACTCGACCGACTTCAACATCCGCTGTGATCAGTTCGATGCGACGTCGAGCTTCTTTGCCCGATGAGCCATCAACAGATGCAATACGAATCGTTCCATCATTGTCGATATCGATAGACGCGCCAGTTTCCTCGGTCATCGCACGAATCACAGATCCGCCCTTGCCGATCACATCGCGAATCTTCTCAGGATCGATCTTGAACGTCATGATTGTCGGCGCCCACTCGGACATCTCTTCACGAGGCGTGCTGAGGACCTTGTTCATCTCACCGAGAATGTGCAATCGAGCGTCGCGAGCCTGTGCCAGCGCTGCGTCCATGATTTCTTTGGTGATACCCTGAATCTTGATGTCCATTTGCAGTGCTGTGATGCCGTCTGCAGTACCAGCGACCTTAAAGTCCATGTCGCCGAGGTGATCTTCGTCGCCCAGAATGTCGGTCAGAACAGCGTAATCGTCGCCTTCCTTGACCAAACCCATGGCAACACCGGCAACCGGTGCCTTGATAGGTACGCCAGCGTCCATCAGTGCGAGGCTAGTGCCACAGACTGAGGCCATTGAACTTGAACCATTGGATTCTGTGATTTCCGAAACAACACGCAATACGTAGGGGAAATCTTCGAAGTCCGGCATAACGGCCTGAATGCCACGGCGTGCAAGCTTGCCATGTCCGATTTCACGTCGTTTCGGTCCACTGACGAAACCTGTCTCGCCGACACAGAACGGAGGGAAGTTGTAATGCAACATGAATGGATCTTTGCGCTCGCCTTCGATCGCATCAATGATCTGCGCGTCACGTCCGGTGCCCAGCGTTGCAGCAACAATCGCCTGAGTTTCACCGCGTGTAAACAAAGCAGAGCCGTGAGCGCGTGGCAGCAAGCTAACCTCAACGTCAATGCCACGAACCGTACTGCGGTCGCGACCATCAATTCTTGGCTCGCCCGCGATTACTCGGCCGCGAACAATTCGCTTTTCAAGCTTCGACAACGATGTCTTAACCTCATCAGAAGACCATTTGGCGTCATCGCCTGCAGCCAATGACTCTTTAACCGCTGATTTGGTTTCCGAAACGGCCGCCTGACGTTCCATCTTGTCAGTAATCTGATACGCCGCGGTGAAGCTACTTTCAGCCTGGCTCGCAACTGCTGCTGCCAGTTCTTCATCTTCAACCGCTGAATGCCAATCCCACTTCGGCTTGCCAACTTCAGCCGCCAGCTCGTTGATCGCGTCAATGGCTACCTGGAATTGCTCATGGCCAAACATGACCGCGCCAAGCATGACTTCTTCAGACAGACAGTTGGCTTCAGATTCAACCATCAGAACCGCATCTTTGGTGCCGGCAACAACCAGCTCCAGGCTCGAATCAGGAATCGTTGAAACAGGCGGGTTCAAAACGTATTCGCCGTTAATGTAGCCAACTTTCGCCGCTGCGATAGGACCGGCAAACGGGATACCCGATATGGCAAGAGCTGCCGATGTGCCGATCAAGGCTGGAATATCCGGATCAACTTCTGGATTCAGAGAAACGACTGTTGCGATGACCTGAACTTCATTCATGAAGCCTTTCGGGAACAGTGGGCGAATTGGGCGATCGATAAGACGGCAAACCAGCGTTTCTTTCTCGCTGGGACGCCCTTCTCGTTTGAAAAAGCCGCCCGGGATCTTGCCCGCAGCATAGGTCTTTTCCTGGTAGTTAACCGTCAGCGGGAAGAACGGCCGGCCTGGGTCAGCTTCTCTCTTGCCTACGACAGTGACCAGCACAATAGTTTCAGCAACATTGACCAATACCGCGCCTGTCGCCTGACGAGCGATACCGCCCGTTTCCAGAGTTACTTCATGTTCGCCGAACTTGAACGATTTCTTTGTTGAATTCACAATATTTCTCGAATTGACTTGATTGGAGACAACAGCAATCGACGGCGCGCCCTGGTAGGGAACGACACGTCGATTACGTAATTGCCAAAAGCGCGCGCTGAATTAGCGGCGTAGACCGAGCCGGGAAATCAGCTCGCGATAGCGGTCGTTGTCTCTGGATTTGAGATAGTCCAGCAACTTGCGTCGCTTGTTGACCATTTTCAACAGACCTTGACGGCTATGGTGATCCTTTTTGTGCTCACCAAAGTGTCCGGTGAGTTCAGAAATTCTGGCAGATAGCAGTGCTACCTGAACTTCAGGAGAGCCCGTATCGGCTTCCCCACGTGCATAGTCTGCAACAATTGTGCTTTTCGCTTCACTTGACAGTGACATTTTTCAAATACTCCAGTCGTTCTCTTGTCTTCGGACCCTGTTTAGAGCGCGGTATTCTAGCGCCTGTTCCGGCCCATTAATAGCCCAAAATCAAATATATACAGGGTTTTTTCCTGCATTCAACAATGCCGTGCAAAGCGGGCTTCAGAGCCCGTCTGCCGCGACCCTAAATACCCGCCGTGGAGCAAGCAGGCCACCATTGGCCGCCTCACCCACACCGAGAAATACATTCTTCACGCCATAGACCCGTGCAAGGCCACCCAAGTCGGTCTCTGCCGGCAAACTGACCGCCTGGCCACCGCAGAACCTTGCCCCTTCCTCAGCACCGATTTGCACTGCCGGAAGGCTGTTCAGCGCCCTGTCCGGGGGCAATAGCTGCTTGATCAGGGATGCACGCCCTTCAGCTGCAATATGCTCCACCTGCTCGAGACTCAGCATGTCCTCGGCGTGGAAGTCGGCCACCGTATCCCGATGCAACCGGGCCGTGTGTGCGACAGTCCCCGCGACCTTGGCGATATCTTCGACCAATGTCCGTATATAAGTGCCTTTGGAGCAGTGCACGGTAAATACCAGCCGATCACCGCTTGCTTCCAGCAAATTTATCGAGTGAATTTGAATAGGTCTGGGCTCCCGATCCACGGTCTGACCTTGCCGCGCCAGCTCATACAAGCGTTTGCCATCTTTCTTTAGCGCTGAGTACATCGGTGGAATCTGGGTAGTTTTACCGAGAAAGCCCTGCAAGATGCTGTCCCACTCTTGTTCCGAAAGCTCCGGAACGTCAGCGCGAGCGATTTCCACTCCATCGGCATCAGCTGTGTCTGTCGCGCTGCCAAGCTTCGCTACTACGCGATAAGTCTTGTCCGCATCGAGCAAATAAGCGCAAACCTTGGTCGCTTCGCCGAAGCACAGCGGCAGCATTCCAGTTGCAGCGGGGTCCAGACTGCCAGTATGGCCGGCCTTGGCCGCATTAAGCAGCCGTTTCACCTTTTGCAGCGCCTGATTCGACGTTAGTCCGGCCGGCTTATTAAGTAGCAACAGACCATCAACGATATCTGTCTGGCGGCGGCGCTGTGTCTTCTTCATTCTGTTTCGTCAGTTGGCAGCGCACTATCGATCAGATCGCTGATATGTGCGGCGTGCCTGGCGCTGTCGTCGTGTATAAAACGAAGTTCTGGAACGTGTCTGACTTTCAGTTCGCTACCCAGCTTGACCCGCAGAAAACCTTTCGCCTTCTCAAGACCCTGGATAACCGGCTCAATCTCATCTTCCGGATTAAACAGACTGAAATAGACCCGCGCGACACTCAGATCACGGCTCAGGTCGACCGACGTTAACGAAAGACCCTTCAATCGGGGGTCTTTGGTCTCAAATCGCAGCAACTCGCTCAATGTGCGCAACACCTGGTTGCCCATTCGTTGGCTGCGGGAAAATTCACGTGGCATAACAATTCACCGTGGTCGAAGACCTGACGATCAGAATCTCACTATGAGTCAAGCGTGCGCGCCACTTCGATGCGCTCAAAGCACTCGATCTGGTCACCCGGTTTGACATCCGTGTAGTTCTTCACGCCGATACCGCATTCGGTACCTGACTTAACCTCGTTCACGTCGTCCTTAAAGCGTCGCAGCGATTCCAACTCGCCTTCATAAATAACTACATTCTCACGCAGCACACGTATGGGGTTCGCTTTTCTGACGACGCCCTCGGTGACAATACTGCCCGCGATGTCGCCAAACTTCGGCGAAGAGAACACTTCCTTAACCTGTGCCAAGCCCAGAATCTGCTCGCGAATCTCGGGTGCCAACAAACCGGTCAATGCGGCTCTGACATCGTCAATCGCTTCGTAAATGATGCTGTAGTAACGAACCACGACGCCGGAATCCTTGATTGCAGTTCTGGCCGCCGCATCAGCACGGACGTTAAATCCGATAATAGATGCATTCGATGCCGCCGCCAGGTTTGCGTCAGTCTCTGTTATACCGCCGACGCCTGAGCTCAGAATCTTGACCTTGACCTCGTCGTTGGACAGCTTCGCCAAAGCATCACGCAGCGCCTCAGCACTGCCATGTACGTCTGACTTGATGATCACCGATATCGATGAACTGACGCCGTCCTGCATCTGGCTAAACATGTCTTCAAGTTTCGAGGCCTGTTGCAGAGCAAGTTTCGTTTCACGTGTCTTGGCTTGACGGAACTCGGCAACTTCTCGAGCCTTACGTTCGTTCTTCACAACGAGGAAATCGTCGCCTGCGCTCGGTGTCTTCGACAAGCCCAGAACGACTACCGGGCTGGATGGCCCTGCTTCGCTGATCGACTGTTGTTTTTCATCGAACATATTACGAATACGGCCGTATTCTTCGCCCGCGATAATCATATCGCCCTGTTTAAGAGTGCCCGCCTGCACCAGCAGCGTCGCCACCGCACCACGGCCCTTCTCGAGGCTTGACTCAATAACGATGCCCTGCGCGGGTCCCTCTGCAACAGCTGACAGCTCCATCATGCCGGACTGCAACAAGATCGCATCGAGCAGATCGTCAACGCCTGTTCCAGTATGGGCTGAGACAGGAATAATAAGGTGCTCACCGCCCCAATCTTCTGCTATCACTCCTTGCTGTGACAACTCATTCTTAACGCGTTCCGGATCAGCATTTTCGCGATCCATCTTGTTGACCGCGACTACCAAAGGAACTTCAGCAGCTTTGGCATGTTGAATCGCTTCAATCGTCTGCGGCATCACACCGTCGTCGGCAGCGACGACAAGCACGACAATGTCCGTTGCTTGTGCACCGCGCGCGCGCATAGCTGTAAATGCGGCATGCCCCGGTGTATCAAGAAATGTGATTTGACCTTTGTCCGTTGCGACAGAATACGCGCCGATATGCTGCGTAATTCCACCGGCCTCGCCATCTGCAACCTTGGAACGCCGTATGTAATCAAGTAACGACGTCTTGCCATGATCAACGTGACCCATGATGGTTACGACCGGAGAGCGAGCGGTCTTATCGCCCGTCAATTGCTCTTCGCTGGCCAGCAGCTTCTCATCAACTTCGACTTCGTCTGCGGCTCGAGCAATGTGGCCCATCTCTTCAACGACCAGCGTCGCCGTATCTCGATCGATGACCTGGTTAATAGTCACCATGGCACCCATCTTGAACAGCACCTTTATGACCTCGTTGCCCTTAATGGCCATTCTCTGAGCAAGCTCAGAAACAGCGATACTCTCAGGTACATCAACCTCACGAATAATCGCCTCGGTCGGCAGCTCGAACCCGTGCTTGCCGTCACCACCGACATTCGCCGGTCGGCGTCGACTTGGTGATTTACGCTTGCGCCGGCCACTCTTGTCTCCGGCAACATGCAGTTCTTTGCGGCCATAGCGCGTATCGACGCCCTTCGGCTTCGGTTTGTCTTTTACACGTCGCGCACGAGCATCCGCTTCGGCTCGTTCAAGGCGAGTTTTCTCTTCGGCTTCAGCCGCGGCAGAAGCTGCAGCAGCCTGTTCAACAGCCTTGGCCGCTTCAACTACCGCGTCGGCCTTACTCTGCAGAGCTTTGGCCTCGGCGTCAGCTTCAGCCTTGATTGCAGCTTCTTTTTCGTCGATTAAACGCTGCACTTCAGCTTTTTCAGCCTCTATTTTCTGCTCAGCCTCAATGCGAATACGATCAAGCTCATCTTGCTCGTTTTGCGCCTGCTCTTCGAGGACGTCGCGTTTTATGTAGGTGCGCTTCTTGCGAACTTCCACATTGACCGTTCGGGAGCGACCTTGCGTTCCTGAAAGCCTGAGTTCTGAATTCGACTTACGGTTTAGCGTTATTTTACGCGGTGCCGCATCACCTGATGGCGAGATCTCCTGACCATGAGCGTGACGCAAGAACGTGAGCAACTCCAGCTTCGCATCGTCGCTAATCGTGTCATCCGATCCCTTAATCTGAATTCCTGCTTCATCGAGCTGCGACAGTAGCTTTTCCACCGGCACTTTCAGGACTTCAGCAAATTGTGTAACTGTGACGTTTGCCATTATTAACTCCGCGTAGCTCGGCGCTTAAGCCTGTTGCTCTTCTTCAAACCAGTGTGCGCGCGCCTTCATGATCAAAGCTGCTGCTTCTTCCGGATCCATTTCATTAATTTCAAGTAAGTCATCGGTAGCGAGCTCTGCGAGATCTTCACGCGTAACCACACCTTTGCTGGCGAGAATAAATGCCAGCCCTTTGTCCATACCTTCAAGACTCAGCAAGTCTTCTGCTGGATCTACTTCATCAATTTTTTCTTCCTGCACGATCGCCTGCGTCAACAACACGTCTCGAGCACGGCTACGCAATTCAGACACGATATCTTCGTCGAACTCTTCGATCTCAACGAGTTCGGCTGCCGGAACATAGGCAACTTCTTCTATGGTTGAGAACCCTTCCTGAACCAGAATCAGCGAGACTTCTTCGTCAACGTCCAGCTGCTTTGAGAACAGATCGATCAGCACTCGCGTTTCAGATTCGCTTTTCTGTTCAGCGTCTGTCGCGGTCATTACATTGAGTTCCCAACCGGTCAGCTCGCTTGCAAGTCGGATATTTTGACCGCCACGACCAATCGCCTGCGACAGTTTGTCTTCGTCAACTGCGATATCCATGCTGTGTGCATCTTCGTCCACGACGATTGATACGACTTCGGCCGGTGACATCGCATTGATAACGTACTGAGCCGGATTCTCATCCCAAAGGATGATGTCTACACGCTCACCAGCGAGCTCATTCGACACTGCCTGAACGCGCGAACCGCGCATACCAACACAAGCACCAACGGCATCGATTCGGCTGTCGTTGCTCTTGACGGCGATTTTTGCCCGCAGACCCGGGTCACGGGCCGAGCCATGAATTTCGATCAGGCCCTGGCCAACTTCCGGAACCTCAATTTTGAACAGCTCAACAAGGAACTGCGGATCGGTTCGAGTCATGAATAATTGCGGGCCACGAATTTCTGAGCGAACTTCGGTAAGCAATGCCTTGATGCGATCCTGCGGTCGAATAGGCTCGCGCGGAACCATCTGGTCCCTGGCAACAAAGCCCTCAGCGTTACCACCAAGATCTATAAAGACACCATTGCGATCGACTCTCTTGACCAAACCAGACAGCAATTCGCCGGCACGCTCCTGGTATTCTTCAACGACCTGCTCACGCTCAGCTTCTCGAACCTTCTGCACGATGACCTGCTTGGCCGTCTGTGCTGCGATTCGGCCAAACTCGACCGATTCCATCGGGACTTCGACGTAACCACCGGGTTCAGCATTCTCGTCAACATCGACGGCATCAATCATGCGCAACTCACGGTCGGGTGTTTCGAGCTCGGTGGATTCATCCGCAAAGACCAGCCAGCGGCGAAATGTCTCGTACTCGCCGGTCTCTCGGTCGATCGCGACCCGAACTTCTATATCTTCGCCATGCTTTCTGCGCGTAGCAGACGCAAGCGCGGCTTCGATGGCCTCGACGATAATTTCCTTGTCGACGCCCTTCTCATTTGAGACCGCGTCAACAACCAATAAAATTTCTTTGCTCATTTCATGAAACTCCAAACAAACCCCGGGAAATCAGCTCCCGCCAGGCACCAGTCGAGCGGTGTCAATCGTCGCTAACGGCAAACTGTGCGACTCTCCATCCACTTCAACCACAATGTTTTCCTCATCCGACGACACCAAAGGGCCGCGAAATCGCCTGCGTCCCTCTATTGGGAAGCGCATTTGTACTTTAATTACTTTTCCTTCAAACCTTTGAAAATGTTCCGGTTTTGTCAGTTTTCTGTCCAATCCCGGTGACGAAACTTCCAGGTCGTAGTGCCCCGGAACCGGATCCTCGACGTCCAGCAATGCGCTGACCGCCAAACTGACCTGCTCGCAGTCTTCAACCCCAATACCTTCGGGCTTGTCGATATAGATCCGCAAAACGCCGCTTCCACCACTAAGCCGAGCCTCAAGATCCATCAGCTCGTAGCCGAGGCCCTCAATGGTCGGTATCAACAACTTTTGCAACTCTTCGCCTGTCACCTAATAAACCCTAACTATCTGTTTTAAAACTAAAAATGGGCCAATGGCCCATTCGAAATTATGCTTACCGCTGCCACCCGGACAACAAAAAGGCCCGCAGCGGGGCCTTTATCTACCAACAGTCTGGTAGCGGAAGTAACCGGGCAAACTCCAAAACAACCCCGAAAGAACAATTAAGTCCCACTGCCGCGCTGGCGCGGGATTATACGGTACTCGCTGCCTCAGGTGCAACGCCGAAAACAGGCGCAGGAGCGATCAGCACAAACTCACATCAATTGTAGCAAGTTCGCAGCCTGTGCCCGGGCAGCCGGTCAGTCTTTCAAACGTCACATATTGCCCATTCCACCAAACTTCCCGCCAAAAATAAGGCCGAGGATAGCGAAAATAATTCCCAAAATGATAACCGCAGGAATCGAAGCGATGACCCACTTGACCATGAATACGACCATGGACATGCATCGCATTTGAATATTGACGATCGTGACCTGATTCCAAGTACCGTTTTCCACAGGATTCTCCCTGCTTTTTGACTGAAAGATCAATTCGTTACAAGGGCCTCACATCATCTGGATGGCAACTACTATAGATAGAACCTCGAGAATCGATTACAAGTCCGCATCGGGACCCTGAGCCCTATAGTTTAACTGCGGTCGAGGCCTGAGCAAGACACCTGATCTCCTGGTTCATGTATAGTTTTCAGCGGATACAAGCGATTCAAAACAACGACTGGAGGTCACACTTGATTACCCGACTACTGATATGCGGTGCTTTCATTTTCACCAGCTGCGCCGCTCTTGCAGGCACCAGCGTTATTGAAGGCGTTAGCTCGATCGACGAGCAACACCTGCTGATAGCCGACAACCGACGTGAAAACCGACGAGACGATCGACAGGATGATCGCGACGACAAACAGGATTGCCGGCACGAAGACGGGCTGGTCGGCGGCGACAAACGCGACTGTAAACAGGAAAGTCGTGGTGAAGGTGATGACGACGCTCACGAGGATGAAAAGGACGACAGCAAAGAGGCCTGAGCCAGGAATCAGGCTCGCACTGAAAGCACCCGGCTCTCGCCGGGTCTTTACAAGCATAGGTTTCCACGTAGGCTGCTCCGGCACGCTTCGCTTCTTTGAGCATTCGAGGCGTTATCTTGCCGTACTCGAGAATTGACAACGTAAACATCATGTCCGTTATCTCTATGAAGTAATAAAATGCATCTCGCATCTCTTGTGTATCTGGCAAGTCAAAATACCGTGAGAATGAGTTGTACATTGCATCCCCAACATCGCGGTCGTCGATGCGCTCTCCCCGACCATAGCAATGTTCCCTACAGGGTTCCTATCTGCCGCAAGTCGCTCAATACAATATCATCACCGAACCTATATTCGTTCCATCAGGCAACGATCGGCCAAAAGATCAGTACCTCCATCCGATAGACG
>RCNF010000787.1_pt1 | contig 22429 bp, 14 predicted proteins | sample 2041311 | NCBI WGS metagenome assembly RCNF01 (sample SAMN09708228, study PRJNA481090) | Marine sediment metagenome, whole genome shotgun sequencing project. | biome: marine sediment; feature: ocean; material: sediment; isolation source: Sewage treatment plant 2 marine sediment (STP2) ... | reverse complement strand
TTGGGGCTGAGGAAGCACTCGGCCAGCCCCTGAATCGAGATGCCGATGACCATCATCAGGGTGATGGGGTGGACGGACATCCCGAAGATCTCGACATTGCCGTGGAAGAAGGCCGACGAGGCGATTGCCAACGACGACAATGGGATCAACATCATGGCGACCAGGATGGAGTTCTGTGGTTTCCAATTGCGCACCATCTGGGTGATGGCCACAACAAAGAGGACGACCACCAAGGGGTTGACGTTGGCGTACCATTCGGGCTTGTAGGTTTCGCCGGCCATCCTGATGACGTATGCGGGCATGGACGCATAAAGCTGGCCCTGGATCGCCCAGAAGCCGGCGGTGATGAGGATGAGGGCGAAGAACCGCAGGTTGGACATGGCCATCCACATCCCCTGGAGGACCTCTCGGATGTTGCGGGGCTGTTCCTCGCCATCGGCCGGCGGGTGGAAGAGCAGGAAGACCAGCACCAAGGCCAAGAGCGACGCCCCGGCAGAAAAGAACGGCACGGTATCGACGCCCATCTCGATGCGCATCGGGGCGACGATGGTCTTGCCGGTGAAGGAGCCGATGTTGACCACCATGTAGAAGATGGAAAAGGCGCGGGCGCGATTGGTGGAGTCGGAGGACTTGGATACCGTCCCGGTGATCACCGGTTTCACAAAGGCGCCGCCAATGAGAATGAGGACCAAGCCCGCGATGACCGGACCGATGGTCTGAAAAAATCCGAGCGTTGCGTATCCACCGGCGAGCAGGGCGAATGCCAGCATGAGAGCATTGCGGAAGCCCATTCTGTCCGCGATAGCTCCGGTCAAGAATGGGAGAAGATAAATCCAACCGGCGAATGAACCCGCGATGGCGCTCGCCTTGAGGTCAGAGAGACCAACCGCATCGGTCAGATAAAGCTGGAGGGCGATGAACGTGCCATAGAACGCCGCCCGCTCGAAGAGTTCGGCGGCGTTTCCGGTCCAGAAGGCGCGTGGAAAACGCCAGGTGGTCTTGCCTTCGTCCATGAGTCCTCCATTGCCCGGTGCGACGGACTCGCAACTCTAACACGGTCCACAGGTTGGATTGTTTGAACACCGATCGCGCCGACGGCGTAGAATTCTATTGCAATGAACATCAAACGCTGGCTCATCGTTGTGGTTCTTTTGGCGCTCGTGGTCGTCGGGCTCAAGCTCACGGTATTTCAACCTGAGGTGGTCCGGGTCCGGATCGCGATGGTGGAACGCGGCGTGGTCGAGGAGACCGTGACCAATACGCGGGCGGGGACGGTCAAGGTGTACCGACGGGCCAAGCTCTCACCCCAGATGGGCGGGCTGGTTGTGGCGACGCCGTACCTTGAAGGGTCGCTGGTCTCCGCCGGTGATGTGTTGCTCAAGCTTGATGATCGCGTCCAGCAGGCGGAGCTGGATCTGGCGAAGAAGAGCGTCGTCGCCGCTGAAGCCCAAGCCAACGAGGCCTGTTTTGCGTCCGATCTCGCCCAGACCGAGTTCGAGAGAACCACCTCGCTTCACGGCAGCGGCATCGCCTCGGACCAGAGCCTGGACGCCCTGAGCTCCGAGCGCGATCGGAGTCGTGCGGCCTGCGCCGCCGGTGCCGCCGCGGTGGGACAGGCAAGGTCGCGGGTGGCGGTGGTCGAGGTTCAACTCGCGTTCACCGAGTTGCGCGCGCCCTTCAGCGGAACCGTGGCCGAGGTCTCCACCGAGGTCGGTGAGTGGATCACGCCGTCACCACCGGGAGTACCGATTCCACCGATCATCGATCTGCTCGATCCGGCTTCGATCTATGTCAGCGCTCCCATCGACGAGGTCGATGCCGAGCGAGTCAAGGTCGGGCAGGCGGTCAGGATGACCGTGGATTCGCGGCCCGACGTCCGTTTCTTCGGCCGGGTCAAACGGGTCGCCCCCTATGTTCTCGATGCTCTCGAGCAGAATCGGACCGTCGAAATCGAAGCGAGCTTCAACGAGCAGGACGTCGTTTCGGGGATTCTCCCCGGCACCTCGGCCGATGTCGAGGTGATCCTCGATCAGCACACGGATGTCCTGCGGGTGCCGTCGTCGGCGGTGGCGGAGGATGGAAAGGTGCTGGTGCTGGTCGATGGTGTCCTCGAGGAGGGGCGGATCGAGGCCGGACTCAAGAACTGGCAGTTCACCGAGGTGCTGAGCGGGCTCGCCGAGGGGGACGCCATCGTCGCGGCTCGGGACTCCACCGAGATCGAAGTCGGAGCACTGGCGGAGGCGAGGTGATGACCCAAGTCGACAGTCGATATTCAACAGTTGACAGATCCATCGCAGCCATCGCACGTCACAACCACCAAGACACGAAGACTCGAAGGTGGATGGAACAAAAAGCCCTTTGTGACGATCTTGGTGTCTTGGTGTCTTCGTGGTTGGGGTGGAAGGCGGTACCGTGATCGAGCTCCGGGAACTTTGGCGGACGTACCAGGTCGGGGACTCGGAGGTCCACGCGCTGCGCGGAGTGGATCTGACCATCGGTCGCGGCGATTACCTCGCAGTGATCGGACCGTCCGGGTCGGGCAAGTCGACCCTGCTCAACATTCTCGGTTGTCTCGACCGACCGACCTCGGGCAGCTATGCCTTTGACGGTCGCGATGTCTCTCAACTCTCCGATGTCGAACGAACCAAGTTGCGCCAGGACCAGATCGGGTTTGTCTTCCAGTTCTTTCATCTGCTCGCCCGGCTCACCGCGCAGGGCAACGTCGAGCTGCCCATGCTCTTTGCCGGAGTGTCCCGCGCCGAGCGGCGGTCGCGGGCGGCCGAGGCCCTGGACTCGGTGGGGTTGGCGGATCGCGCCCACCACCGTCCCGATCAGCTCTCCGGGGGGCAGCGCCAACGGGTCGCCATCGCCCGCGCCGTGGTGATGGGTCCGGGTCTTGTGCTCGCCGACGAACCCACGGGCAACCTCGACAAGGCGTCGGCCTTCGAGGTCATGGATCTGCTCGAGGCCATGAACCGCGATGGCCAGACCTTGGTGCTGGTGACCCACGATCCCGAGGTGGCCGTCCGGGCAAAGAACAGGGTGCGGATGGATGATGGCGACATCGTGGAGCGAACATGACATCGCAATTGCGAATTATGAATTATGAATTATGAATTTTTAATTGCATCGCAGGTGGCGCCGAGGACGCTGCGATGAAGATTCAGCCTTCAATTGTCAATTCTCAGTTGGAAGCTCACAGGCGTTCCGCCGGATGGTCTTATGGTCCCCTATCCGACGCGTACAGCGATACAGTTTTGGGGCGCGTTGCGGATCTACTGTCAATTCATAATTCAAAATTAAGAATTCAAAATTCGGACAAGGCTCGGCGGTCGTGAGTACCGCCGAGCTTGTCCGTTTTGCGGTCGGCGCGCTTCGTGGCCATCGCCTGCGGACGGCGTTGTCGGTGGCCGGCGTGGCGGTGGGAATCGCGGCTGTTGTGGCTCTGACCGCGCTCGGTGAGGGCGCCCGGCAGTACGTCGTACAGGAGTTCAGCTCGCTGGGGACGAATCTCCTCATCGTCATTCCCGGCAAGGTGGAAACCACCGGGATGATGCCCTTCGGCGGAACCACCAACGATCTCACCCTCGATGACTATCGCGCCGTGGCCGCAAGAATCCCGCTCGTGGTCGAGGCGGCGCCGCTGGCTACCGGAACCGAAGTGGTTCGAGCCGGCAGCCGGGCACGGTCGGTCGGCATCTTCGGGACCACCGCGGAACTCGCACGGGTGCGCCGGCTCGTGGTCGGATCGGGCCGCTTTCTCACTCCCGGTGATCCTGATCGTGGCGGCAACGAGGTGGTGCTCGGTCTCAAGGTCGCGCAGGAGCTCTTCGGGGCGGTGTCACCGCTCGGCAAGGTCGTCCGGATCGCGGAGTGGCGTTTTCGGGTCGTCGGGGTGCTCGCCCCACGAGGGCGGTCGCTCGGCTTTGATTTCGACGACATCGTTTTTATCCCGGTGCGGACCTCAATGCGGATGTTCAACAGATCGTCGCTCTTCCGGATCCTTGTGGAGGTCGGCTCCGAAAGTAACCTCGCTCCGGCGAAGAAGGCCGTGATCGACCTTCTCGCCGAACGGCACCGGGTCGAGGATGTCACGGTCATCACCCAGGACGCGGTGGTCTCGACCTTCAACTCGGTCTTCAACGTGCTGACCCTGGCGCTGGTTGGCATCGCCTCGGTCTCGCTCACCGTGGCCGGTGTCGGGATCATGAATGTGATGTTGGTGGCGGTGGCCGAACGCAAGCGGGAGATCGGCCTGCTCAAAGCACTGGGGGCGACGACCCGCCAGGTGCTGGCGGTCTTTATCGCCGAAGCTTCGGTGCTCTCGAGTCTCGGTGGTGCGGTGGGCCTGGCGGCCGGCTGGTTGTCGATCCGGGTTTTTGTTCAGATCTATCCCACCTTCCCGGCGGCGGCGCCCACCTGGGCCGTTGCCGCGTCGCTGGCGGTGTCGCTCGGTGTCGGAATCGTCTTCGGGGTCGTGCCGGCGAGACGCGCGGCTAACCTCGATCCCGTCGAGGCGTTGGTGGGACGATGACAACGGAATTATGAATTTTGAATTATGAATTTTTAATTCCATCGCAGACGGCAATAGGAACCCTGCGGTGAGGGTGCCAGGGTTCAGAACCATGGATTCTCAGTTGGATGCTCACCGGCATCCCGCCTTCTTGCGATGCGGTGTCGTATTTGACGCGCTCCACGCAGAAGTCCTGAAGGGTTTGCTGGATCCACTGTTAATTCATAATTCAAAATTCATAATTCATAATTTCGGCCAAGGGTCGAGCTGATGGATTTCCTCGAGATCGTCCGTTTCGTCATCGGCGCCTTGGGCGGCCAGCGCCTGAGGTCGTTTCTGTCGGCGTTGGGTGTCGGGATCGGGGTGACCGCAGTGATCCTCCTGACCTCACTGGGGGAGGGGACCCGCGACTACATCGTCGGCCAGTTCACCCAGTTCGGCACCACCCTCATCGGGATCAACCCCGGCAAGGTCAAAACCCTCGGGATGCCCGGGGTGCTCGGCGGCACCACCCACAAGCTCAGCATCGATGACGCCGAGGCTCTTCGCCGGATCCCCGGGGTCGAGGAGGTCGTTCCCGTCTCCTTTGGACCGGCCGAGGTCGAGGGTGGCGGTCGTGGCCGCAGCGTCTTCATCTATGGTGTTGGTTGGGAGGCCGCATCGGCCTGGCGATTCCAGGTGGCGCAGGGTTCCTTCCTGCCCCGCATGGATCCGAACCGGCGGGGATCCTACGCCGTCCTTGGCGCCAAGCTCACCCGCGAGCTCTTTGATGATCGGTCCCCGCTCGGTCGACGGGTGCGAATCGGCGGATTCTCTTTTCTCGTGATCGGAGTGATGGAACCCAAGGGTCAGATCCTCGGGCTCGATCTCGACGACACCGCCTTCATTCCGGTGGCCACCGCCATGGAGATCTTCAACACCGACGAGTTGCTCGAGATCGATGTCGTGGCGGCGTCGAGCGAGGCCATCGGCCCGGTCACCGAAGGGATCCGCCGCCTGCTCATGGAGCGTCACCGCGGTGAGGAGGATTTTACCGTCACGACCCAGACCGAAATGCTCGAGACCTTCGGCAGGGTGATTTCCATGGTCACGGTGGCGGTCTCCGGAATCGCGGGGATCTCACTCTTTGTCGGCGCGATGGGGATTCTCACCATCATGTGGATCTCGGTCCACGAACGCACCGGCGAGATCGGGCTTCTCCGCGCCATCGGAGTGTCGCGCTCCATGGTGCAGGTTCTCTTCCTGCTCGAAGCGGTGGCGCTGTCAATGGCCGGGGGAGTTCTCGGGCTGGTGTGCGGGTTCGGAATCATGGCGTTGGTGCGGGCGGCGGTGCCCGGATTGCCCATGAGCACGCCCATCGAGGCCGTGATTGCCGCGTTGGTCATGAGCCTGGGGGTCGTCAGTGGGGTCGCGCCGGCGAGGCGGGCCGCGGATCTGGATCCCATCGAGGCGCTTCGTGCGGAGTGATTGAACCGCGAAGGCCCAGAGAACGAGGGATGACTTTCGCAATGTTGACGGCTCTGAAGGACAAGCTGGAAGCTCGCCCTTACAATGGGCCGAGCGCCTTTGTAGCGGCAAGCTTCCAGCTTGCCATTCTCGAAGTCCGGGTAGGTATGTCATTGGAAGCGAGCGAAGCGAGTCGAAGAATCTTCCGAAGCTCAGAGAGACGATGAAAGCATCGAGGCTGAACCAACCCTCGGGGGACCCTTCGACTCACTCGTCGGACTCCCTCGCTCAGGGTGACAGATTTTGAGGCGGCGTCGGTTCTGTCCCCCCATCTCGGTTCCTGCAAAAGTTTGAATCTACATATTTGGAGAAGTTGGGCCTATCGATTCGGAGCGGACCCGAAACCAACCAAGCTCGGGAGGCCGGACGGTCGTGCTGGAAGCACGATCCAAGACCCATTGCGATGCTTTGCGAACTTTGCGCCTTTGCGGTGAAAATTCGCTGCCGCAGACTCGCTCAGAGACTGATCTTGCGGGGGCCGGGATAGTCTTCGAATGTCGGTCGGTCGTCGAGATCGAGGAGCTTCTGCATCTTTTCGGCGACCTCGAGATACTGATCGGCCTGCCCGCCCTGGGCGGTCTCGGCCGCCGACCGCTCGAGCTCGACGGCTTCGATGGGTTTGTCGCTGACATAGAGCAGTCGGGCCAGGGTGTCGGCGATATCGGGTGAGGGATCGAGCTCGTACGCCTGCCGGGCCATGGCAACCGCAGTGTTGAGGGATTTTCGGGCGAGATAGAGCTGCCACGCCGCTCGATTGAGCGTGTCGGCGGTGTGAGGAGACTCGAGTTCTGTGAACCAGCGTTCGTAGAGACCGGCGGCGATCTCATAGTGGCCACCGCGAAAGGCAAAAGCCGCCAGTCCGAAGAGGTCTTCGCCTTCGGCGTCCTCGAGGGTGACGAGGTCCAGCAGTTCGGCGGCATCCTCGAATCGGGCCTCCCTCATGAGGCGGGCCTGTTCACCCGGATCGATCTCGGGGAGTCCCTCATTGAGCAGCGAGCTGAGTTTTTTGCTTCCCGGAACCGGTGGGACTTTGATCGATGTCTTCCACCCATCTCGGTAGAGTTTTCCGGCCCTGAGATACACGCGGTAGTGGAGATCCCTTCCGGCCTCGAACATGAGATTCTCGCAAACCTCGTGCGCGTGCTCGGAATCAGCGTGGAAATGTTTGATTTTGGCGATGGCGCCCTCTGGGTCGGATAGTTCGAGGAGCCCTTCGACCGCCCGTTGAATCGCATCGATGTTGGTCGGGTCCTCATCGAGTTGCTGGAGACAGGCGAAAAGGGTGTCTCCAGTCCGGATGCGACGGACCTCCTGGACGAATTTCTCGGGCGGCAGATAGCCGACGATTCGCTCGACCTCTTCGCCCGAAGGATCGAGGAAGATCATGGTGGGGTACGACTCGACACCGAATTCTCGAGCCGCGGCTGCGCCGTTGGTCTCCGCGTTGAGCTGGATTGATACGAGCTTGCTGAGCTCAATGCGGACATCGCGATCGGAGAGGGTTTCCGACTCCAGCCGTTGACACCACGAACACCAGTCGGTGTTGAACTCGACAAATACCAGCGTGTTCTTCTCGGCGGCGGCTTTGACCGCCTCCTCGAGGTCGCCGTGGAACCAGAACCCATCGTCCGTGGGGCCACAGGCGATCAGGGCCGCGGTCGCGGCTGTCAGGATGAACACCGACCATCTCTTCATTCGAGCCTCCGGATGGGCCGAGCTTGCGCGGCCCGTATCAATCTATGCCGCATTCCGCTCCAGGGTTGCAGCGATGCGAAGATCCCCCTGGGAATGATACGCGATTTCGACGGAAGGGTTGCGGTGAGACCCCCCGCTCCTCGCCCTCACCACACATACCCCTTAGCAATCTCCCGTTTGTCGTGGCCTGCGAGTACGTGGACGACGCGGATCTTGCGCACGGTGATCGGCGAGACGCTGCCCATGGGGATGTGGACGATCCGTTTTCCCTGGTTTGAAGCGTAGGCCTTCATCAATGCCGATGGCGGCGCCGGAGCCAGGTGGACGACAAGCTTCTCCAGGCTGTAGTCCACGGCCGCCATGATCAGCACGTCGGATTTGGACCGAGCCTCCCGGTAGTCCGGATCACGCCAGACATCGTAGAGACGGCCCGGCGGGTAGCTCAACATGAAACCGCCATAGGTCGCCCGCATGATGCCCGGTCCGACGATCTGCTGGGTCGGATCGGTGGAGTAGAGAGCCATATCCGACTCCTGTTCGTGCTCGCCGAGCCAACTCAGGAGGTAGGGATAGGCGGCGCCGTCCGCGTCCTCGTCAAAGATGGCCACCACGGAACCGGCGCTGCCGGGAGCCCGGCCCAGTTCCTGGACCCAGACTCGCCCTTCGTGCCACCGAAGCAGAGTCTCCCGAAGATCGAGGCCGTCGAGCATGCTGGTGGAAAACGGCTCCGACCGGCGGTTCTCGGCCGACAAGATGCCGACTGCTTTCTGCTTGAGATATCGGCCGTAGTCCTCCACCACCAGATCCTCGGGGGGAAAGGAACAGATTCCCGTTGCGTCGAAGGCTTCGAGCCACTCGGCGGGATCATCGGTGGTCGGTCGCGTCCGCACCGGCACGAGACGCCGCTTGACCTTGAAGAACCGTCGTCGGAAACGAACGCTTCGGATTCCGAGATCGAGCATCTCGCCGTCGACCCGAGCGGTTTCGATCTCGGCTGCCGCCAGTTGCCAGGGATAGCACCGCGCCGCGGCGAAGGTCTCCCAGGAAAGGTTGTCGTCGCCGACACCGCGGGCGGCCACCACCCACTCGTAGAGTCCGGGAATCAACAGCCCCTGGATCCGGGCATGGCGTCGGGCAAAATCGAAGAAGATGGATCGCTGCCACGGCGAGATGACGTTCTTGGTCTGTTCTTCCCACGACAGGGCGGCCACCCGCCAGACGACACTACCGAGGACGGCTCGATCGACCACGTGTTTGCCGTCGTCCGCGGCGCGATGGGCGTTGTGGGCGGCCCAGGCGGCTACGGCGTCGGCCCGTTCGGCCTCCTCGACGACGGGTTCGCCGCCGACGAATCTCAATCCATCGCGCCGGAGTTCGATTCTGCGGGATGCCGTGCGGCTGAACTCGGGCTCCGGGGGCAGCTCGTCCCGCCGAAGGTGCTCGTGGACCGCGTGCGCCAGCGGCGGGTCGCGCAGCACGGCGGTGAGATCGTCGGGATGGAGGTTGCGGATCAGCACTGATGTCCGGTATTGGCGGGCCAGCGGCGGTGCGGTGGGTCCGTTCAGGAGGGCCGCCACCCGAGTGGCGTGGGCGGCGCCCACGAGCGCGAGGATCTCGCCTTCGGTCGTGGCGGCCGCTTGTTGCAGGTGGTGCGCCATCCCGCGCTCGCGGAGTTCGTCGCCGTCGTCCCGTGGCAGATCGGTCGCCATTCGGCGGACGATCTCGATATAGGCCTCGGGCCCGAGATCGTGGATCACATGGGGGTCGGGGAAGGGGTCTGAATGTCGGCCGCGGTAGCGCACGTCGGGGTCAATGAAAGCTGTCGTACGCTTGTGCTCGGCGGCCCAGCGAAGCGCCTCGACGATGGGGTCGCCCCCGGCCGCGACCCACACCACCGCATCCTCCCCGGGTTCTTCGGAGATGACCGCCGACATCTGCGGCAGACGGCCCACCGCGGTCTTGACCGCATCGGCGAGGGTGGTCGGCAGCTCCACGGCGATCACTGAAGGATCGAGTTCAGGCAGGATCCGGGTTACCAACGAGCCGAAATCGACCCGATCGTGGAGCACCGGCAGGATGCGGATGCCCGGAACGGCTTCGGGGGCGATGCGGTCTAAGTCCATTGATAGTTTTGAATTATGAATTATGAATTATGAATTGAGGACTCATGATTGTGGTCCGATGAGGAAAAGGTTGGCGTCGGGGCCGATGGCGAGAATGAGCGCGGTGTTGACGGCGTCGGCCGCGTCGGCCGCCTCGTTGCGGTGGAGCCGCTTCATGGCGTAACGGGCGATGTTGAGCCCGTCACGGACCGAGTACCGCAGATCAGCCAGGTGGGCGGCTCGAAGGAACCCGAGCACGTACTCGAGGACATCGTCATCGACGCCTTCGATCTGGGCGCGGAGAATCGCGCGCTCTTCATCTTCATCGGGGAAGTCGATGAGGATCTGCGGCATGAGCCGTGAGTGGATGTACTCGGGAAGTTCGTAGGTCGAGGCGTCTTCGTTCATGGTCGTGACAAAACGGAACTCGGGTGGCGCCGGGATGGTCACGCCGGCCACCACGCTGTCGACGGATCGCCGGTGGTCGAGCAGCGGGGCCAGCGACGCCCAGCTCTTCTCGCTCATTCGATTCCCCTCATCGAGGATGCAGACCCCACCGCGGATCATGGCGGTGACGAGCGGCGACGCCATGTAGCGGACACCGCCATCGGGTGCGAGCACCGGTGTCACCAGCAGGTCCTCGGGCCGGGTGTCGGTGGTCGCCTGGACGATGTAGATCTCCAGCCCGAGCTCGTGGGCGGCGGCGCAGGCGAGGGTGGTCTTGCCGACACCGGGTTTGCCGAGCAATCGGGGGTTGAGTGGGATGTCGCTGTCCGAAAAACAGGTCCATGCGGCGAGGAGCTGGAGTAGCACCTCCCGTTGGCCGATCCATGGAGGGATCTCGGTGACGGGTCGAGCCAGGTGAAGCGTGACGCCGTCGATATCGGTGGTGTTGTCGGTTGGTGAATTGGTCATGGGGTGATTGTAGGCGAGTCTGTTTTCTTTCAACATGAGGGCTTGGGGTGAAGGAGGCGCCGCGGGACTTTGGACAAGGATCAGCGCCGGAAGTAAACTGCTCCCAAGTGGCCGAGACGCTCTCAGCGCTCGGACCGCGGGAGGTCCCATGCGTGACACCGCAGCGATCTACGAAAGAATCCGCCACCTCATCCCCGAGATCGAGTGGGCGGTCCACGAACCACTGATCGCCGAGATCAACCGGCTCAAGACCGAGATGGGGGCGGTGATTCTGGCGCACAACTATCAACTGCCCGAGGTCTTTCACGGGGTCGCCGACATCACTGGCGACTCCCTCGCCCTGGCCAAGCGTGCCGCCGATGTCGACGCCGAGATCATCGTCATGTGCGGGGTCCACTTCATGGCTGAGACGGCCAAGATCGTCAACCCCGACAAGACCGTCCTGCTCCCTGATCTCGAGGCGGGTTGCTCGCTCGCCGAATCCATAACGGCTCAGGATGTGCGTGAGCTCAAACGGCGCTGGCCGGGTGTGCCGGTGGTCACCTATGTCAACACCTCGGCGGAGGTCAAGGCGGAGACCGATGTCTGCTGCACCTCGGCCAATGCCATCGAGGTCGTGGAGAGTCTCGGCACAGATCGGGTGATCTTCCTCCCGGATGAGTATCTCGGCCGCTGGGTCGAGGCCAACACCGATGTCGAGGTGATCCTCTGGGATGGTCGGTGCGAGGTCCACGAGAAGTTCACCGCCCAGGAGGTCCAGGCGTACCGCGACCAGTTCCCCGGTATCCAGGTCATCGCCCACCCGGAGTGCAGTCTCGAGGTGCTCGAAGCCGCCGATATGGTGGGCTCGACCTCGGGCATGATCAAGTATTTGAGTGAGGAACGGCCGGAAAAGGTGGTCATGATCACCGAGTGCTCCATGAGCGACAACGTCTCGGTCGAGTATCCCGAGATCGATTTTGTTCGGTCGTGCACCCTCTGCCCGCATATGAAGAAGATCACCCTCGGCAGCGTCCGCGATTCGCTGAAAATGCGGCAGTTCGAGATCGTCATCGATCCTGGGATCGCCTCCCGGGCACTGCGCGCCGTGGATCGGATGATCGAGGTGGGCCGGGGCAAGCGCGGGTGAACCTGACGAATGCGGCCTCGCTAGAGAACATCCGAATCGCCGATGTCGTCGTCATCGGGAGCGGTGTCGCCGGTCTGATGGCCGCGCTCCACGCCAGCCATCGGGAGGTCCTGGTTCTCAGCAAGACCGCCTTCGCCGAAGGTGGCTCGAGCCCTCTGGCTCAGGGCGGTGTCGCAGCCGCTGTGGGTTTTGCCGACTCGCCCGTTTCCCACGCGCGCGACACCATGGAGGCCGGCGCAGGTCTCTGTCGGGAGGAAGTCGTACGCGCGGTAACCCGTGAGGGTCCGGAGCGGATCGATGAGTTGCTCGCCCTGGGGACGGCGTTCGACCGTTCGGCCACAGGCGAGCTCGATCTCGGTCAGGAGGGAGCGCACGACCGTGCGCGGGTGGTCCACGCCGAAGGCGACGCCACCGGAGCAGAGATCGTGCGGGCGCTCAGAACCGCGGTCGCGGCCGAGGACCGGATCGAGATTCTCGATCACACACTGGCTCTCGATCTCTTGGTTGATCGCGGTCAGGTCGAGGGGGTGCTCTGCGCCGATGCCGACGGCAGGTCGTTTCTGGTCGCGGCCAACGCCGTGGTCGTGGCTACCGGCGGCATCGGGCGGGTCTATTCCGCTACCACCAATCCGGCCGAGTCCACCGGTGATGGTCTCGCCATGGCCGCCAGAGCCGGCGCCTCGCTGGCGGGTCTCGAGTTCGTCCAATTCCACCCCACCGCCCTCGATGTCAACGCGGATACCACGCCGCTGCTCACCGAGGCCCTGCGGGGCGAAGGGGCGGTGCTCGTGGATGCAAGCGGCCGCCGCATCATGGATGGCGCCCACCCGCGACTCGAGCTCGCGCCGCGTGATGTGGTGGCGCGGGCAATCTGGAACGAGCTCCAGGTCGGCGGTCGGGTCTTTCTCGATGGCACGACCCTTGCCGGTGAGTTCGCTGAACGCTTCCCATCGGTGCTTGGCCTCTGTCTCGAGCACGGTCTCGACCCCAGAGAACGTCCGATGCCGGTGACGCCGGCGGCGCACTATCACATGGGAGGAGTCGTTGTCGGGCTTGATGGGAGCACGTCTCTTCCCCGGCTGTGGGCGTGCGGTGAAGTGAGCTGGACCGGACTCCATGGCGCTAATCGCCTCGCCAGCAACTCGCTTCTCGAAGCACTCGTTTTCGGCCGCCGGACAGGTCGTTCGTTGGCGAATGCCCCTCGCGACCAAGTCTCCACCGACCGGGTCGCCCGAGCCTGGTCCCGTGCCGATGTCGAGCTTCATCGCCATCCGCGGGCGAGGCCGACCGATCCGGTGGTCGCCGAGCTGAGGATGGTGATGTGGCGGGACGTGGGTCTCGTCCGTTCCATGACCGGGCTCCGCCGGGCTCAGCTCGACATCGATCGACTCAGCCGGGGAATGGGCCGCAGGGTCGGAGAGATCGCGAACCTTCTCACCGTGGCTCGACTCGTGACCACCGCAGCCGCGCTGAGGACCGAGAGCCGCGGCGCCCATTTTCGACGCGATTTTCCGCATCTCAGCCGACACTGGAACCAGGATCTCTTCTTCGAGGGGGTTCGGCCGCTCGGGCCCCGGCCGCGGCTCGACGATGATCGACGAAGACAGAAGACAAACCCGGACTCATTCGAGTCCGGTGGATGGAAGGACTGACATATGGCCAAACCAATTCTGCCGGAGCTCCACCAGTTGCTCTTTGAAGATCTGTTGCGCCACGCCCTGCTCGAGGATCTCGGTCGGGCCGGCGATGTGACCACCGATGCGGTGGTTGAACACGACCTCAAGGCCAGTGCGCGGATCATCGCCAGGGAACCCTGTCGGATCTCGGGCGGACCGGTGGCGGCCATGGCCTTCCGGCTGCTCGATCCCAAAGCCGAGGTCAAGCACGGGGTTTCCGACTGCGACGACGCCGAGGCCGGCGATGTCCTGCTCGAGGTGCACGGCCGCGCGCGATCGCTGCTCAGCGCGGAACGCACGGCGATTAATCTTCTGGCGCGGTTGTGCGGCATCGCCACCCTGACCCGGACCTTCGTCAACGAGGTCAGCAACTGGCCGGCGCGGATCATCTGCACCCGCAAGACGACACCGGGGCTGCGGGCGCTCGAGAAGTACGCCGTGCGCTGTGGCGGCGGTTCGAACCACCGCTTCGGTCTCGATGATTCGGTGATCATCAAGGACAACCACATCGCCCTCGCGGGAGGGGTGAGGCCATCGGTGGAGCGGGTCCGCGCCGCCATCGGTCACACCGTCAAGGTCGAGCTCGAGGTCGACACCCTCGAGCAACTCGAGGAGGGGCTCGAGGTGGGCGTCGATGTCGTGATGCTCGACAACATGACGACTGCGCAGCTCAAACAGGCCGTTGAGTTGGTCGCCGGTCGGACAGTGGTCGAAGCCTCGGGTGGGATCACCCTCGCCAACGCCGCCGAGGTCGCCGCCACCGGGGTTGATCTCATGGCCGTGGGAGCCCTGACCCACGGCGCCAAGAGCGTGGATCTTTCGATGGAAGTCATTGTCTGAGGGGCAGGCTGGAAGCCCGCCCCCACAACCATCGCGGACAAGGTTGTTTGGTGGCAGCGCTTTGTGGAGCAGGCTTCAGCCTGCTGATGGAATGATGCGGTACAGCGTCCGGGACCGTCGCGGTCGTTTGGGTTGTCGCTGAATTTCGGGAGCGGGCCACGGAATCGGATACGGACGCGGACGCGGGCACGGAAACGGAAACGGAGACGGATACTGACACGGACGCGGGCGCTGCCACGGCGCGGCGTGAATCGGGTGGCGCCCTGTGGAATAATCCGCCCCCGCAGGGGAGGGTGACGATGGATCGTACACGCGCCGGATTGGACGACGAGACTCTCGGGTTCGTACTGCAGACCCTCAAGACGGTGACCGAGCGTCGCCTCGACAAGGAAACCCGTCTTCGCCTCGATGAGAACGACGAGTTTCCTGTTGAACTCGTCAACGAGATGCTCGGCCCGGAACTCGGTCTGCATCTTCTCTTTCTGCCGGAGGAGGTCGGCGGTCTCGGCGGCGGCGGCCGGGATCTCTTCCGGGTGTCCGAAGAGATGGCCCGCGCCGATCTCGGCGTCGCGACCGCATTCCTCGCCATCGCCCTCGGCGTCGATCCCATCATCGTCGGCGGTACGACGGAGCAGAAAGCCCACTGGCTCGGTCGGATCGGCGAAGAGGGGCTCATCGTCGCCTACGGAGTCACCGAGCCGGAAGCGGGCTCCAACGTGGCTCGGCTCAAGACCGAGGCCGTGCCGATTGCCGATGACGATGGAAACGTCACCGGGTACAGAATCACAGGAGCGAAGCAGTTCATCACCAACGGTGGGGTCGCCCAGATCTGCACCATCCTCGCCCGAACTCCGGGCGGTCCGTCCTTCTTTGTGGTCGAGCGAGGGACTCCCGGATTCGAAGTGGGCGAGGCCGAGCACAAACACGGCATTCGCGCCTCCAATACCACTTCTTTGATGCTCGACAATGTCGAGGTCCCCGCTGATCACCTTCTCGGTCTCGAGGAGGGCAAGGGTCTTGAACAGGCCAACGAGGTCTTCGGCTTCACCCGGCTGATGGTGGCGGCCTTCGGCCTCGGAGCCGGCGAAGAGGCGCTTGACCGCGCCATCACCTACGGCCACGAGCGGATTCAGTTCGGCGAGCCGCTCTATTCGAAACAGGGATTCACCCACAAGCTCATCGTGCCCCACGCGGTTCGGCTCGAAGCCGCCCGCGCCTATTGTGAGTGGGTCTCCGAACGATTGGACGACGGCGAACCCGGGCTTCAGGTCGAGGGTGCGGTGGCCAAGTACTTCGCTTCAGAGGCGGGTAATGCGGCCGCCGACGCCGCCATCCAGGCGCACGGTGGATATGGTTACACCCACGAGTACGAGGTTGAGAAGATTCGTCGCGATGTGCGCATCACGACCATCTATGAGGGGACGTCCGAGATCCTGCAGAGCATCATCGGCACCCACCGGTGGCGGATGTCGGTCAAGACCAAGGGCGGTTTCTATCGTGAAATGGCGACCTCGCTCCGAGAGTTCGGGACCGGAGAGGCGGCGGCGCTCGCGGCAGACGCCATGGCGGAGACCATGCTCGCCTGCCACCGGCAGAAACTCCCCCGCGAGCAGTGGGCCATGTTCGAGCTGGCCCGGATTGCGACCGAGGTCGAAACCGCGGTGGCGCTGGCCCACAAGGCCGCTCGCAACAGTGGCCCCGAACAGGAACTCCTCATGCCGTGTGCCCGGCTTCACGGCGGCTCGGCGGCGCGGGATGTGGCCGTCACAGGTCTTCGGGTGCTCCGCGCCAGCGGGCGTTACGAGGAGTCCGAGATCGAGGAGTGGAAGATCGCAGTCCGGTTCGACGATCTCCTGGCAACCGCCAATGGCGAACTCGAGGAGATGGGACGGGTCGCGCAGGCGCTCGAACGCCAGCGATAAAATTATGAATTATGAGTTATGAATTTCGCTGCACCGGGCGCCCTCGCGATGTGCGATGAATTCATAATTCAAAATTCATAATTCATAATTCGATCACGGAATCGGGGTCAGCTCGAGCTGACCCCGATTCCGTGATCGTAGACGAGCTGGCCGCCGTGGAATGCAGTGAGAACCAACAGGGCGGTTGCGCCGAAGACGAGGACCAGGGAGGCGAGCCGGAATATGCCGAGCTGAACCTCGAGGTCGTGGCGACCCAGCCAGCTGACAAAGAGCCGGAGTGCGATGGCGGCGCCCCACGCGATCAAACTGAGCAGGGCCAGGTCCTCGTGGTCCGCAAGGACGCCCTGTGCGATGCCGGTGATGGGAGCCGCGGCTTCGGCGGCCCGCTCGCCGGCGAGATAGGCGGCGCCGAGACCGATTCCGCCCAGGGTCATCAGTGCTGCTGCGGTTCGATCGAGCCAGAGAAACCGGCGGAAAACCAGGCAGCCCGCATCAAAGAGTGCGGCCGCCAGGAGCAGCCCGATCGGGAAATGAACGATCGCCGGGTGGAGCTTGGCCCCGATGGCGGAAATCAGATTCATGTCCATGGATTCGTCCGTTGATTCACTCGAAACTCTCCTCGGCCCCCGAAGGTCGATCGGCGCTGTAGTGTAACGCGAGTTGTTGCTCCAGGTTGCGACTTAGAACTCAGCGATGCCATTGTCACGTCAATCTTGAGAAATCTCTTCGAATTATGGTACAAGTATCAACCGGAGTCAGTCGACGAAAACCAATTTTTAGGGAATCGAACTGGTTTTGGCGTCTTTTTTCTTCGAGTTTCCGAAGGGTTACGTTCTTCAAGGAGGTTTGGTGAGTATGAGGGTTTTTAAAGTTCTATCGATCGTGCTGCTGATGGCTGCGCTGCCGGTGGCCGCGGATAATGCATCCGAGCCGGCGAGTGCGGGTGGCAGCTATGTCGCGCCGAGCCCAGGAGCCCCGCTGTGGAGTGGACCCCGAGCTATTCTGTTCGACAATGGTCCGGTCATGACCAACGCCGGGACCGGTGTCGGTGGCGCTGATGAATCCCTGCTCCAGACAATCAGTCTGGGGATGACCACCCTCGGTTTTGGTCACCAGATTCTCAACGACAACAGGATTTCCGACCAGTTCACGATCCCCGCGGGCGAGACCTGGGACATCACCAACATCACCTTCTTCGCCTACCAGACCGGCGCGCCGACGACCTCGACCATGACCGCGGTCCACGTCGAGATCCGTGACGCCCTGCCCCCGGGCGGGTCTGTGGTCTTCGGCGATATGGCGACCAACGTCATGAGTTCCACCGTGTGGTCCGGTATCTACCGCGTCACCGAGACGACCACCGGAACCGCCAGCGACCGGGCCATCATGGCCCAAATAACCGGCACCCCCGTGACCCTCGGTGCCGGCACCTATTGGGTGGTCTGGCAGACTGACGGCAGCCTCGGCTCAGGGCCATGGGCGCCGCCGGTGACCATTCTGGGCAACGCGACGACGGGTGACGGCCTCCAGAGTGTGGATGCCGGTGCGACCTATGCTCCGGCGGTTGACGGCCTCACCCTCACCGGGCAGGGCTTCCCCTTCATCGTCGAGGGCACCATCCAGGGCGGAGGCGGTGGCGGTGGTGGTGGCGGCGGTGCCGGTGCTGCGGCCGAGCCGATTCCGACCCTGTCCAACAGCGGTATCGTGATTCTTCTCCTCGCCTTCATCGGCATCGCCGCGGTGCTGATCCGGCGCCGGATGTAGTCGATCTCTTCAATCAACCAACGGCGGCCTTCGGGCCGCCGTTTCTTTTTAGGTATTAGGTATTAGGTATTGGGTATTAGCCCGTCGCACCATCGCATCCATCGCACCATCGCGATTTTTGAGCCTGCCGAGAATTCAGGCTTGTGCAGGAGCTTCGTCGAGCTTCAGTCGGAAGGGGTTTGTCCCCGGTTGTAATTGCGCTCGATTTGCTGAGAGCCCCAGCCAACAACTCCGAGGACCATCGCCCTTTCTCCCGTTGGGTTCTTTTGAATCTGAGATGGGCGCATTCTAGAACTCAGGAGGCGGTGTTCGCAATCGGCGCCAGCAAAAAAAAGCCGCGGCCTATGCCGCGGCTACACTCAAATCCTAATACCTTATACCTAATACCTAATACCCGGCTCGTCAGTTCCCGCTGTTGTCCACCGGCTCGGCGGGGGTGGTCACCAGTTCTCTGGAGGACGTAAACCCTTCGAATTGGAGCCACTTGATGTCTTTCCAGAAGTCGTGGGGGGTTTTCTCGGGCGCGCCCGGGTCGACAATCTTGACGTTGAGGTGGTCAAGGAGGGTCCCGGTGGCTTCGCGGTAGCCCACCATGGATTTGCGGTAGTCGAGATGGGCGTTGATCAGGCGGAGCTGTGCGTCGGCGAGGGCTTTTTGAATCTCCGAGAGCTGGAAGTTGGTCGAGAGCCCGTTGTCGAACTTGGTTTGTTCGGCTTCGACGTTGCGTTCGGCGAGCACCATGGAGGCCGTGGAGGCGTCGACCGCCGCTGCGCCGTCGTAGAGTGCCCGGACCGCAAAGCGGACCTGGCGGGTGATCTCCTGTTTGAGGGCGCCGAGCTGAACATTGCCCTGCTGGGTCTCGTATCGCCGCTGGGCGAGTCGCGCCTTGGCCTCGTTGTTGCCGATGGGGACTGTGAGGTTCAGACCAACCGACCACCGAGGGAATTGCCAATCGGTCAGCTGATCGTAGGCCCCGGCGAAGTTTCCGCTCTGTTTGATCTCGTCGCCAGTGTCCGGGTCTTGGGTGGAGGTGTCGCCGTCGAGGCCGCCGAAGCCGTAGGTGGCCTGGAGGTCGAGGCTGGGAAGGGTCACGTGTTTGGCGACCTTGGCGTTGTAGTCGAGTTGGCTGATTTCGAGGTGTTTCTCGCGAATCTCCGGCCGCGATTGATGGGCGGTCTCGATGGCCTCACGGAGATCGGGCTCGACCGGGTTGTAGCCGTATTCTTCGGTTGTGGTGATGGTGACCATCCACTCGCGGGGGTCGTCAAAGCCGAGGACGGCCTTGAGCGAGTCCTCGGCGTTGGCGGCCAGGTTTCGAGCGTAGATCAGATCCTGAACGCGGGTGGCCACGGTGGCTTCCGACTGGACGGTGTCGATGGGCGCCGAGGTCCCGACCTTGACCCGTTCCTGGGTCTCGTTCAGCAGTTGCTCGGCGAGAGTGAGGGACTGCTCGCTCACCTCGATGGCCCTGCGGGCGGCAACCAGATTCCAGTAGGCATTCTCCACGTCGCGGAGGGTGGCGACGACCGTCGTTTCGAACCCGGTGGCGGTCCTCTCGCGACCGATCTCGGCGATGACGATTCCGGCGCGATTGTAGAGTGTGCCGAAACCGTCGAGCAGCGGCTGGCGCAAGGTCAGCGAGAGACTTGCATTGTAGGCCGGGTTAACCGTGTAAACGGGGGCGTTGCTGCCGAAGCGAAGACCGCCGGTCTGCAACTCGAGATACGTGCCCGTCGGAAGCAACTGGTTGGCGCCGACCCCGAGTCGGGTGTTGCGGCTCTCATTGACAAGTGCGCCTTCGAGAACCGAGGTGCTCGGAGCTCGGTTGAAGTCTCCGTTCACTCCGGCCGTAAAATTGGGATCAAAGATACCGGTGTTAGCGAAGATGTTGGAGTCTGCAGCGGCGATGGTGTAGCGACCAACCTGAAGATTGAGATTGCGGTTCAAGGCAAGTTGGTACGCGCTGGTCAGATCCAGCTCCATGGTGTCGTTCGAAGTAGCGGGAAGACCGGGGATGTCGGTCGGCAACGCCGGCACATCGATCTCTGCTGCATGAACGGGGAGGGTCAGGATACATAGGGCAACCGCCATAACCGTAATAGCTCGAATACTCATCTGCTCGTTCCTCCTTCAGCTCGTCCCACTCGCCATAGTCTACGCAGTCCTCCGGGAAAAGTTCGTGGGCACTGCGATCAAGTGCCGTTCTTCTGCGCCTTCTACTCCGCGGATCCCGAGTCGCGATGCTTGCGCCATTATCCTCTCAACGATCCTCCGAGGAAAGGGTTATCCAAAGATCGGTATTTCCCCTTCGCTCGATTGCTTTGATGGATCCCCGTCTCAATTGGTTTGCACCTTCACAGGGTGCTCAATGGATCGACATCGATGATCCGTCGAACCGACTTCCGAAGGGACGGTGATTCCGCCCGTTCGAGAACCTCGCGCAGCATGTCGCGGTTGCGGGCGCTGAAGAGGATCTGCCATCGCCAGTATTCCCTGATTCGCTCGATGGGCGCCGGCGCCGGTCCTCTGACCCGGACGCCGTCGGGAATCGCCCCGAGAGCGTTGGCCGCGTCTTCCGCCGCCTGTCGGGCCGAATTCTGGTTTCGGGATTCAAACCGCACGAGCGCCAGACGGGCTGCGGGAGGATAGGCGAAGGCGCGTCGGAAAACGAGCTCTTCTTCTAAGAAGGCGTCGACATCGTGGTGACATGCGAAGCGGACCGCCGGGTGGTCGGGATAGTAGGTCTGGATGATGACCCGCCCGGGGCGTTCGCCACGGCCGGCCCGGCCGGCCACCTGGGTCAACAACTGGAAGGTTCGTTCGCCGGAGCGGAAGTCGGGTAGGTTGAGCAGGGCATCGGCCGAGATGACGCCGGTCAGAGTGACACCGGGAAAGTGGTGGCCCTTGGCGACCATCTGAGTGCCGACCAGGACCTGAGCGTCGCCGGCGGCGAAAGTCCCGAGCGCACGTTCGAGTCCGTCGCGGCGGCGAACGGTGTCGCGATCGAGGATCACGGATCTGACATCGGGGTGGAGCTGGGCGAGGTAGTGGGCCACTTTCTCGGTCCCGGCACCGACGGGGTCGAGTAGAAGACCGCTGCACGACGGGCATTTCGATGGAAGGGCTTGGTGGTGACTGCAGTAGTGGCAGCGGAGGTCGCCGGATCGGCGGTGGACCACCATGGCCACCGAGCACGACGGACAGTCGATCCGGTGGCCGCAGTCGCGGCACATGAGGATGGGAGCCCACCCCCGGCGTTGGATCAGGAGGATTGCCTGCTCCCCGCGGTCGATGGTCTCTGCGAGCGCGTCCTTCAACGGTTGTGAAAAGAGGGTCCGTCCCTGTTCGCCGGCTTCCGGTTCCTGTTTGCGGAGATCGACCAGTTTGACCTCCGGCAGTGGGTTGCCGGCCACTCGCCGACTGAGAACGAGCTTGACGGCGAGTCCGCGGTCGACCAGCCCGAAGGCCTCTGCGGACGGCGTGGCGGAACACAGGAGGACGGGGACCCCTGCGTCTCGTCCGAGAACGAGGGCGAGGTCGCGGGCGTGATACCGGGGCGCCTCCTGTTGTTTGTAGGCGCTGTCCTGCTCCTCATCAACGACGATGAGCCCCAGATCCTCGATGGGAGCGAAGAGTGCCGACCGGGGCCCGACCACGATGCGGGCCTCGCCCGCTTTGAGCCGTGACCACTCCCGCCATCGATCGCCATCCGACTGTGCCGAGTGGAGCACCGCGACGGCGCGGCCGAAGCGCTGCTCGACGGCGCCGGAGGCCGCGGGAGTGAGGCCGATCTCGGGGACGAGCACGATCCCGCCCCGGCCCGCGGCGAGGACGGTTTCGAGGCAACGGATGTAAACCTCGGTCTTGCCGGAACCGGTGACACCGTGGAGGAGGAACGGAGCGTAGCCGCCGCCGGTGACTGCCGTGTTGACGGCATCGACGGCTGTGGCCTGTTCATCCGTGAGAGTGTGACGCGTGGCGGCGCCCCGCAGCGACCACCGGGGCCGTTGCGGCGAGCGCTGGCTGAAGCGGTGGAGGAGTCCTCGATCCACCATGGTCCGCAGGGTGGCGGTCGAGCACCCGGTTGCGGCGGTGACTTCGCTGGCCAATGCCGGCCGGCTCTCCGACGACAGCCACTCGAGGACCTGGCGTTGGCGTGGGGCGCGGATGCACCGTTTGAGCAGATCGTCGAGGGGTTCGGCGGGAAGGGCGACCGCCATGACCTCGATCCGCGGCGCGCGATCTCGCCGCCGACGGCGAAGCTGAATCCAGCCGGAGTCGGTCATGGCCTCGAGTGGGCCGCGCCCGGACAGCCCCGCACGAGCGAGCAGTGTCGGCACCTTGAGACGCGGGTTCTCCCGAAGGGC